>Ga0310691_10002765_pt1 | contig 22353 bp, 20 predicted proteins | sample 176DNAGHGlowgp2_FD_203887 | JGI IMG/M metagenome (GOLD analysis project Ga0310691, IMG submission 203887) | Sheep rumen microbial communities from Palmerston North, Manawatu-Wanganui, New Zealand - 1766 DNA GHGlow gp2 (v2) (version 2) | ecosystem: Host-associated > Mammals > Digestive system >...
TGAAGGAATGGGATGCGCCCCGGTGCCTTTATGAAACATTTGAAGAACCTGTTGATGAGGTAATACAGAAGTATGTCACAAATTACCGGCTGAATGTTTTTGATTATCACGATTACGATGATTTTGATAAATTTGAAACGGAGCTTCGCAAAGTATTCAAAATATTGAAATGCGCAAACAACAGAGAAGAAGTGGATGATCTGCTTAATGAAGATGAATCTTTTAAACGTATTGATGATGACACTGCAGATATGATAGAGGTTTTGACAAAGATCAAGATTAGCTATGATGATGAGAAAGGAGAGTACAGAGATATGTGTAAAGCCTGGGAAGAACAGAAAGAATATGGTATATCTATAGGTCTTGAGCAGGGGATCGCGCAGGGCATCGAGCGGGGCATCGAGCAGGGCATCGAGCAGGGGCGTGAAGCAATGCGTAAAGAGATGGATATGGTCCTCGAAGAGAAAAATAGAGAAATCGAGGCATTGAAAAGACAACTCGCTGATCAAATGAGAACAGCCTTATGAGGATTTATCATGGAATATATAATTGCCTGTTTTTGTGGAATAATGTTTATCTCTTTCTTTTCACGTTCGTGCAGTCCATTTTATTTATATGCGGTTAGTTATGATTCGTCATTTTTTACTATTGTAGGCAGAGGAATAAACGAAGGGAAGATTCCCTACAAAGATTACTGCGATATCAAAGGACCTGTCTTTTTTTTATGGGAAGCACTTGGACAGAGACTTTGTGTCGGTAAAGGCGGTGCATATTTGCTGGAGTTGATCGCAATAGTCTTATGCTGTATTGCCTTGGTAAAAATATGTAACAACTTCAAACTGTCAAAGTATGCAAAAATCATTATTTTTCTGATCTTTTTTATAATGTATGTCAAGATGCTATGGCAGGGAAACTTTCTTGAAGAGTATATTCTTCCATTAAATATGTTTTGTGTTCTCTTTGCAGTAAGATGGATAAAAAATACACGGCGTCATAAACTGCTCTCATTTTTTTGCGGCCTTATTTTTTCTATATGCGTTTTTTCAAAAATCACGCAGGCAGTAATCGTTATTTCATTGCTTTGTATGATCTCATATTACTTTTTCATGAAAAAAAATCTTAAAGATGCAGCGATATTTTATTCCGTATTTTTTGCAGGAGTGTTATTAATTGCCGCGCCGATTCTCTTTTGGTTTTATAGAAATAATGCGCTTTATGATTTGTATATCTGGACGTGGAAACTGGCATATTCAAGAGGTGTTAACTTTAACTATGATAAGTTATCCGTTCAGGAATCGACACTTGTATGGGAATTTTGTTTGATGCCCTGTTATTTGATGGTTATTTATTATGTCAGTGGGATCATAAAAAGAAAAATCCAGGCAGTTAAATCAAGACTTTATATGATATGGCTTTTCTCATATGCCGTAATGTGCGGATTTGTTCTTCATTTTGGATCAAGATATTCGTACTATCTGATATTGGAGATGCCTTTGGTCATAATGGAGGTGATATTTCTAATAAGATATTTTAAAGTTCGGCATAAGAAGAAAGCTGAACTAAAGCTTATATCAGGCATAATGATGGTCCTGTGCTTTGTATTTCTTGGTTGGTTTATAATAGAAGATGCCGGAAATATTTCATATTTGATTGATTCCTATAATGGTGAGGTTGCCGCACAGGATCAGGACTTTTATTATACGATGAAAGAATTGTGTGCTTTTATTCCGGAAGATGAAAGAAGTGATATTATGAGTGCGGATTTAGGCGTGAGATTTTTTGAAGTGAATGGTTTGATTCCATCAAATCATTTTCCATATAATTTGTCGTACTTTTGCGGTTTATATGGACCTGCACAGGAGACTGTATACAATGAGGTGGCATTTGAGGGACATAAGTGGGCTTTTACAGAGATAATTGACGGGGGATATAATAAATCATATCATGAGCTGTTAAATCAGTATTATTATATTGTAGCGCAGGGAGATTCATTTATTCTTTGGCATCGTAAGGGATAGATGCAAAATTTAAAATAGGTATTTTGGTTGAATTCATAATTTGTATGTGTTACTATTTCACCAAAGCATTTATTCTATGCATTAATCGTGGAATTCGCATTTAAAGAAGTTTTTTATAAAGGCGATGCGCTCCAGGTCATGCGGCGATCCTTGGATCGTTTTTTATAATCTTATCTGATTTTTCTATAAATCTATGGAATCTATGCTTTTAATTCAGTTTTTATTAATTAAATAAGCAGGATTCCGAAGGAAGGGCTATCGAAATGCACCGGATGATGAAGTGAGTCAGGAAATCAAAAATTATTTAAAATATGTGGAAACCGGGGAAGCAGTGGACGAATTGACTAGGAGGATCGATATGGAAGTGATAAACGTACAAAACAATAAAATATTTAAAAGGGAATATATGAAGCAGATGGCAGATATTATGGACTATGAGCACACGATAGAGATTAAAGATGCAGAGATTGAAGATTATAAGGCAGAAGTTGCGGTTCAGGCACGGGAAATCGCACGACTTAAGCAATTACTGGCAGAGTCTGATAATTCAGTGGAAGAGTGAGAATATGAGTGCGTGTAAAGCCTGGGAAGAGCGGAAAGAATATGGCATGGCTATTGGCCTTGAGCAAGGGATAGAGCAGGGTATAGAGCAGGGCATAGGTATATTTATCAAAAGATAAGATAGATGATGGCTTCTCTGAGGATCTGATCATCCAAAAATTGATGAAATCTTATAAGCTTACTATGGAACAGGCGGAAGAGTATGTGATAAATTTACTGAGGCAGTCAGATAGGATTTCATTTGAATCACGAGGATTGATATGCAATATTTAAATAAAGAAAAATGGATTTTGGATGAATCCGGTATATATAAATTAGTTGAGAAAGCTGCTGAATCAACATTTACGGACGAACAGCAGGATGGTCTGTTTCAGATTGAAGATTATTCCTGGTGGTTTATTTATCGCGCCTCGGTCATCGTTGGATTGATGGATCGATATTATGATCGGGGCGTGGCCGTAGTTGATATAGGTGGCGGAAATGGTTATACGCCGTCAGTAGCAATGAAAGCCGGATTTATGTGTGATCTGATAGAGCCTTCTGCAGAGGCGTGTGTTAATGCTAAAAAAAGGGGTTTGAAGCAGATAAACTGTGGAATGTTAACGGATGAATCAATAATAGACGGTTCGATCAAACAGGCAATGCTGTTGGATGTTCTTGAGCATATTGAAGATGATAATGGCTTCCTCAGTGTTATATATAAAAAGCTTGCCCCTGATGGAAAAATAATTATTACGGTTCCTGCATTTAAATGTCTGTGGAGTAGTGAAGATGATGATGCAGGCCATTTCCGCAGATACAAAATAAAGGATTTGTCGCAGCTAGCGGAGAAAAATGGTTTTATAGTTGAATACAAAAATTATTTTATGTCATTTTTGTTTTTGCCGATATTATTTGTTCGTGTATTTTTGGAAAAAATAGGAGTGTTAAAGAAATCACAGGAACGAAGTGAAGAAGAAAAACAAAAAATAACTGATTCACAGTTTAAATCACAATCGGCGATTGTTAACGGTGTACTGAACCTTTTAGAAGGTTTTGAGAAATCATTGTTGAAAAAAAGCGGGAGAGTTCCGTTTGGAAGCAGTGTCATTATAGTATTAAAAAGAATTGGTTGAGGTAATGTTTGTGGGGAATAAAAAAATATTCAGATATTTCGTTTCTAGTTTGTCGGGAATTCTGTTTCTTCTTTTTTATGCCAGGTCTACCAGCCCTTTATTTCCTTATTTCCATGGTTATGATTCCGCATTTTTTATAACAATGGGCAGGGCACTGCTTGCCGGTAAAAAAATGTATATTGATTATTTTGATATTAAGGGGCCTGTTTTCTTCTTGTGGGAATCATTTGGACAGTTGATTGTATCCGGTAGATGGGGCGCTTTTATTCTCGAAATCATTTGTATTATTACCTCTTTGATCATATTGGATCAAATTGCATGTTGTTTTGATTTGACAAAGAATAAAAGGATTTTGGGATATGTATTGTTTTTCTGTATTTATGCAGGATGCTTATGGGGAGGAAATACTGTTGAGGAGTTTTGTCTTCCGCTCAGCCTTGGATGTCTTTTATTTTGCATTAGATATATAAAGGGTAAAAATCTAAAACAAACATGTTTTGTGTATTATGGGATAGTTGCAGCAATATTTCTTTTCAGCAAAGCAACTGTAGCAGGGACGCTTTTATCATGTGCGTGTATGATTACAATCGTATTGTTAAAAAATGATCCTGCAAAATTAAAAAAAGGAATATTGATATTTGTTGCTACTTTTGGAGTGATTGTATTAACGTTTCTTATTTACTATAAATATCTGGGAGCGTTGGACGACTTTTTGAAATGGAATTTTAAACTGGCATTTATCAGAGGCTCTGATGGGAGTTATGAAAGAATATACGGAGTACAGAGAAGAATAAATTGGGAAATAAGTTTGATTCCGTGTTATGCCGGAATGATGTATGGCTTTAGAACAATAAAAAGAAAAGATTATACCGGGATATTATTGTTTATGATTAATTCGTTGGCGATCATCGTTACTCATGTGGGATCAGCCTATGAATACTATTTAATATCAGCTATTCCTGCGATAATGTACACTTTTTTTGTATTATATGAAAGGTTTAATTATAAACGGATCATACCGATATTGTTGTTTATACTTTTTCTGGGTGGTTTCCTAAGATCTACTGTTACAGAGGTAAAAACACTTAGAGCAAAATCGGGGATAGAAATGCATTCTAAATATCAGGAATTTTTAGAAGGGATACCTGAAGAAGAAAGAGATGAGATATGTTGTGTAAATCCGGGAATTCGTTTTTTTGCTGATGGTGGAATACTCCCTGCTAATCGTTATCCTATTAATGAATCGTATTTCTGTGTTTTGGAACAAAGTGTTAAAGCGGAAATAATAGATGATTGTATACAAAAAAAGTATACATGGTTGTTCATGGAACTGGATGGAATGGCAATAGATGAGGATTATGAGCAGGCTATTAAGGATAATTATCAATCGGTCGGTTATACTGATGATATGATCCTATGGCACAGAAAATAATGACAGGGTGACATAATACCGAACAAATCGTTGCACTAAATAGCTGATGGGTGTTATAATCTTTCCGGAGGTATGATAAGAAGGTGATTCCATTTAATGTTCCCCCTTTCACAGGTGATGAAATAAAATATATAGAAGAAGCGGTAGGTCAGCGTAAGCTTAGCGGTGATGGACCTTTTACTAAAAGGTGCAGTAAATGGATGGAAGATAAATTTGGTGCTGATAAGGTTCTATTGACAACTAGTGGCACGGCGGCGCTTGACATGGCGCTTTTGTTATGTGATCTAAAGCCTGGGGATGAAGTGATTCTTCCAAGTTATACTTTTTCCAGTACGGCCAATGCTGCGGTTTTGGCAGGTGCACGGCTTGTCTTTGTTGATATACGTCCTGATACGATGAATATTGACGAGAATAAGATTGAGGCTGCGATCACGGAAAAGACAAGAGCTATCATAGTCGTTCACTATGCAGGTGTGGCTTGTGAGATGGACACTATAATGGCAATAGCCCGAAAGCATGGATTAAAGGTGGTTGAGGATGCGGCGCAAGGTGTCATGTCCCAGTATAAAGGACGGTATCTGGGAACTATTGGTGATTTTGGCTGCTATTCATTTCATGAGACCAAGAATTACTCCATGGGCGAAGGTGGAGCCATAGTAATAAATGATCCGCAGTATGTAGAACGAGCAGAAATCCTTCGAGAGAAAGGTACAAACCGTTCCAAGTTCTTTCGTGGGCAGGTGGATAAGTATACCTGGGTAGATTATGGAGACAGTTATCTGCCTAGTGAGCTTAATGCTGCTTATTTGTGGGCTCAGCTGGAATCCGCGCAAAAAATATATGATGATCGGATGCACAGTTGGAAAATGTACTATGAAAGATTAATGGCTCTTCAGGATAAAGGTTATATTGAACTTCCTTACATTCCTAATGAATGCGTTCAAAATGGTCATATGTTTTATCTGAAGGTTAAAGATTTGGAAATGAGAACCAAATTGATCGAATATTTGAAATTGCATGACATAATGGCAGTCTTTCACTATATTCCGTTACACAGCGCACCCGCAGGGATTAAGTATGGTGTATTTCGAGGGGGTGATATTTTTACCTCGAATGAAAGTGATCGGTTACTTCGACTTCCCCTTTATTATGGATTACAGCATTCGGATATTGAATATATAACGGACAAGATTAGATCTTTTCTGACACAATGATTAAAGTCTAGAGAAAGGCTTAATAATAACTAATTGATTTAAGAGGATGTAAAATGCTTGAATTTGGAAGATCGCATGATCTGTGTGAAATAGAGAAAATAAGAAATGATCGTCATCCGATATATATATACGGAAATGGAATATTTGCGGGGTATGTACGCAATAAACTTGAGCAAAATAATATATGTGTGGCCGGAATTATAGTGGATGATGAGTATTGGACACCGGGAAGTTCAATCAGGAAGGTGACAGAAATGATTGAATCTGGCGTTGATTACAGCGTTGTAATTGGGATTGAAAGTTTGTGTAATTGTTCTTCTCAAATTAAAAAACTATTTATCAACTGTTGTGAGATTTATAGTCTTATGGGGGTGTATGACACTTTAGTAGAGTCTATTACCATGGAAGACTATGAGAATAATAAAGATGATTATGAAAGCGTATTTGATAAACTTAAAGATGAAGAATCACGAGAAGTATATAGGGATTATTTGTTATCAAAAATTGAGGAGGATAATAAATATATTGTCAGGCATTTTAAATCTGATTCGTATTTTTTGGAAAAACCTTTTTGGAAGTTTGACGATAATGAGACATTTCTGGATGCAGGAGCATATGATGGTGATACGGTCATTAGTTTTATTAGAACTGTTGGACTGCGATATAAGAGGATTTTTGCAATTGAGCCGGATGGCATTACGATGACCAGATTAAAACATAATACATCAGAATTTGAAAATATAGCTTATTATGAAAATGTTTTGGGTGATCAAAATAAAAAGATTGGGTTTAGTGCTGATGGTAATCTAACATCGAGAATAGATGACTCGGCGGATACGTTGATTGAAATGAGGACTATTGACTCGATTGTAGGCGAGGAAAGAGTGTCTGTTATAAAGATGGATATAGAGGGCGCTGAAAAAATAGCGCTCATAGGTGCATCAGAAACAATAAGGAGAGATCACCCACTATTATTTATTTGCATTTATCATAAAAAAGATGACGCATATCAGGTTATGAATATTATCGACTCATACTATTCGGGTTATCATTATTTTATGAGGACGCATCATCCGGTAGGACCATTGGATGTTGTGTTGTATGCAATTCCTGATGAGCGATTGGTTTATGGAGATTAGAGATGAATATTTTGGTTATAGGCGGAACGAGATATTTCGGGATTCCCATGGTTACACGTCTGATTGAGGATGGTAACAGAGTAACTATAGCCTCGAGAGGGTTGACTCCAGATCCTTTTGGCAATGATGTAGATCGAATAAAGCTTGATCTTGAAGATGAAGACAGTGTTAGGTCCGGATTAAAAGATAAAGGATATGATGTTGTCATAGATAAAATGGGATATTGCTCTAATGAAATGAAATGGATTTTGGAAAGTGTGAAGTGTGACAGATTCATCCATATGTCCACAGCAGGCGTATATACTCTAGATCATAAGAATATTAGGGAAGATGAGTTTGATCCGATAAAGGGTGAATTGATTTGGTGTGGTCGAAGGGAGCTGTCTTATGATGATGTTAAAAGAAATGCTGAGAGAGCTCTGTTTCAAGTTTATACAAAAATTGATTGCGTGGCGGTGAGAGTACCGTTTGTACTGGGTGAAAACGATTATACAAGGCGGTTGTTGTTTTATGTAGAGCATATCATAGATGGTAAGCCGATGTATATTAGTAATCCGGACGAGTGTTTTTGTGTGGCTCATTGTGATGAAATCAGCGATATGCTTGTTGATCTGTGTGGAAGTGATTTCACTGGTACGATTAACGGCTGTTCTGACGGGCTCGTAAGTGTCAGGCAGATATTGGATTATGTTTCATTACGTACAGGCTGTGTACCCGTATTGACCGATGATGGAGATGTTGCTCCGTATAATGGAACAAAGACAAACAGTTTAAATACAGATAGGGCATATAATATGGGTATCAGGTTCAGTAATGTGGATTCCTGGATATATGACCTGTTAGATCATTATCTTATGAATAAGTTTTCATAGTAAAAGCAATGGACGAAATAATAAGCGGCTTTTTAAAAAATGCCATTTTACACCTAAAAAAAGAAAACATAGTCTTGCCTAAAAAAGCACAGGTCAGCATATATCATCATTGTGGGACCGAGAATTTTGACAACACGGGTGCAGTATTTGTTAATATTATTAATAGAGATTATTGCAAGAGCTATGTGGTGATGTGTGCGGGGCAACATTATCCTATTCATTATCATAAGATAAAAAATGAATCCTTTTATGTGCTTAGAGGTGAATTGAATTTATCTGTGGACGGTGTAGGTTATATTTTGTCTCCGGGTGAGATGCTTCATGTGGAACGAGGGAGTGATCATAGTTTTTGGACTTTAACGGGATGTGTCTTTGAAGAAATATCAACCATGTATATTCCTAATGATTCCGTGTATCTGGAAGAATCTATTGCCGCAAAAACATATAATGAACGAAGAACGAAGCTTTCGGAAGATGTTTGGGAGGAAATGATAAAAAATGCTTAAAGTGAAAGGGTTTAATCTGTCGGAGTCTGTATTAATAGGCGGAGATAAAATGACTTTGATAGCAGGTCCGTGTTCCATTGAAAACTGGGATATGTGTGATGAGGTTGCAGCACATATAAAGAAACTATGTGATGAGCTTGATATAAATTATGTCTTTAAAGGGTCTTTTGACAAAGCAAACAGATCTAACCTTCATGCCGGACGTGGTGTTGGTATGGAAGCCGGTCTTAGAATACTTCAGGATATTAAAACAAAATACGGTCTTTGTGTTACTACGGATGTTCATGAGACCTGGCAATGTGAAGAGACCGCCGGTGTATGTGATATGCTTCAGATACCTGCTTATCTTTGTCGTCAGACAGATCTGATATTGGCGGCTGCAAAAACTGGCAAGGCCGTTAATATAAAAAAAGGTCAGTTTATGGCACCCTGGAATATGGATAATGTGATAGAAAAGATGCTGTACTGTGAAAATGAAAAGATTATTTTGTGTGAGCGTGGAACCACTTTCGGATATAATCGGTTGGTTGTGGATATGCAGGGGCTTCTGGACATGCGAAAGCTGGGATATCCTGTTTTTCTGGATGCGACTCATTCGGTTCAGCAACCCGGAAGTGACAGGGAGTTTACATCAGGTAACAGAGAGTTTGCTCCTTATCTTATGAATGCTGGACTTGCAGTGGGAGTTGACGGAATATTTGCCGAGGTTCATCCTGATCCTGATCATGCCGTCTCTGATGGCCCCAGTCAAATCAGGCTGAGCGATTTTGGTGATATTATCAGATGTGCTGTAAAGTACGATAAATTAACGAGGAGTTTGTGATCATGAAGGCCGTCATTTTAGGTAAATCCAATTCGAGAAGAATTCCTGTTAAGAATTACAGACCCTTTTATAATGATTTGAGTCTCACTGATGTTTTATTGGAAAAACTGACAAAGCATCTTAATAAGGAAGATATTTTTCTGAGTTGTGAGAATACAGATTTTGAATATGTGGCAGAAAAATGGGGGATAAAGTTTATACACAGAGATGTAAAATATACACTTTTGGAAACAAATACCGTTGATGTTGTCAGGGGTGTGTGTCGGGATGTCCCCGGTGATGATGATATATTATATTGCTCCTGCATGGATCCTTTTTTCGATGATTATGATAATATGTTCCAGATTTGGGATGAGGTGCGTGCTGACCATGATTCATTAAATGTGGTATATCCTCTAAAGAATTACTATCTTGATCAGAATCATAATCCTATTGGCTTTGGGTTTGGTCATTGGCATAAATACTCGCAATACATTCCTCCTATGTATCAGATTAGTTGGGCAAATGAGATATTAAAGCGAAAATCAATAGATAGAGTGGGATATATGGTGGGAGAGAATCCCTATTGGTATGATGCATATAATTTCTCTATAGATATAGATTCTGAAAAAGATTGGGAAATGGCGCAGGTTCTGTATAAGTATGTTCGTGAGAAAAAAGGGGATAATAAGTTCGTATGAAAAAAATTCTGGTTCTGAATGGAACGATAAGTGAAATACCTATAATAAAGAAGGCACAGGAGATGGGGTATTATGTGGTAACAAGCGGTAATATGCCTGACCTACCGGGACATAAAGTGTCGGATGAATATATACCGGAAGATTATTCTGATGTCGAAGCTATATTGAAGTTGGTGAAAGAAAATGGAATTGAAGGTATTGTAAGTTGTGCCAACGATTTTGGAAGTATTACTGCTTCTTATGTAGGAGAAAAGATGGGATGGAAAGGGCATGATACATATGAAAATGCCCTGCTTATGCACCATAAGGACTTATTTAAGGAGTATTGTTATAAGAATAATATTCCTTCTCCCAGGTCGATTGTTTTTGGTAATATAGATGATGCTATTGATTTTTGCTTTGGATGTAGTTATCCGGTTATAGTGAAGGCAAACGATCTGACCGGTGGAAAGGGAATTTGCAGAGCAGATAATGCAGTACAGGCTGTGGAAGCCGTGAAAGAGGCAATGCGCCTTTCCAGAGATAAAAAAGTTCTGATTGAGCCTTTCTTGGAGGGCGTTCAGCAGTCTATAGTCGTGTTTTTAATAGATAAAAAAATAGCTGTATTGTCAAACAGTAACGTTTATTGTATGAAGAATCCTTACCTTGTCCAGGCGGAAACTTATCCGGCGACTGATTTTTATCTTGTGGAGGACCAGCTTAGGAATATAATTGAAGCAATGGCAGAAGATCTGAATCTTGTGGATGGGATTTTTTCTTTTCAGTATATCGTGCAGAATGGTGTACCGTATGTCCTGGAGATGATGCGCAGATGCTTTGGAAATGAAACTCTGTTATTGGCTGATAAAAGGACAGGTTATCCATGGGAAGAAGCATATATACGGGCGGCATTGGGCTTAGATTGTTCACAATTGAAGGCTCAAGGACAAATAACTGATTATTGCGGCCATTATGGTGTTATGGCTGATGAAGATGGTATATTGGAGGAATGGTCATTGCCGGAGGATATTGAAAAGAGAGTATTTAAGAAAACTGTTAATCTGAATTCAGGAGATGTTGTCGAAAATCACATGAATGAAAAGATAGCACACATATATTTTACTTATGAAGATATCGAAACAATGAATGAAGATATAGTGAAATATAATGATCGGATAATAGTAAATGTTAAGTCATTATGAGTAAAAATGTTGAAAGGCGTAGTCTATGTATGACCAAATTGGGAAAGTATCATTTGTCATCCCATGTTACAGATCAGAAAATACGATAGAAACAGTTGTTAACGAAATAAGAGGCATTTCTGTTAAATTGGGAATCAATGATTATGAGATTATCCTGGTTAACGATTGTTCTCCTGACGAAGTTTGGCAGGTTATTAAAAAAATAGCTGAAACAGATTCAAGAGTCGGGGGGATTTCTTTTGCTAAAAACTTCGGTCAGCATGCTGCCCTTCTTGCCGGCTATGCTAAAGCTACAGGCGATGTGATTGTTTCGTTGGATGATGACGGCCAGATTCCGTTGGATGAATTAAATCTGCTGCTTGAAAAGTTTTGTGAAGGCTATGATGTGGTTTATGCGTATTATGATGAGGCAAAGAGAACCGGGTTCAGGTTATTTGGCACATATATGGCCAATAAAATGGGAGAAATAATGTTGGGTATTCCTCCGACTATTAAGGGGAGCAGTTTTTATGTTGCACGCAGATTTATTACGGATGAGATGATAAGATATTCTCATCCTTACCCCTACTTGGCTGGATTGGTTTTCAGAACAACAAAAAATGTAGCTTGTGTCAAAACTCATCACAGGGCCAGACTTGAAGGAAAGTCAGGATATTCGTTTAAGAGTCTTTTAAGTCTGTGGATCAATGGTTTTACTGCTTTTTCGGTAAAGCCACTTGAACTGGGAACTTATGTGGGTGCCGCAGCAGCGGTAATCGGGTTTTTCTATGCAATTATCACCATTATAAGAAAAATATTAAATCCTGAGATGGTAGCAGGATGGGCTTCAATGATCTCGGTTCAGCTGGTGATCGGAGGATTGATCTTAATAATGCTTGGACTTATCGGTGAATATGTCGGCAGGATATATATATGTATTAATGACGCACCTCAGTATGTAATAAAAGAAAAGACTGGAGAATAAACGTGAACACTATTTTCCCCAAAGAAAAAAGAGAATTGACACTCGGACAGAAAAAAAGCTTGTATTTGTTGTTGGCTTTTTTTCTTCCTTTTTTAGTTATGATAATTGCTTTGGCCGGTCTGCAGGTCACACCTTTTGGAGATGACACGTTATTAATGTCTGATGCCGGCGCTTATTATATTAATTATTTAAGTTATGCCGCACGTATGTGGACAGGACATGAGGGAATATTGTATTCCCTTGAAAGGGGACTTGGTGGAAGTATGGCTAGTTATATTAATGGGGCTATGATGACTCCATTTGCCGTGTTGCTTTCACTGGTTAATATTGCAGATTATCCTGCAGTGTATACTATGATTTCTGTACTGAATTTTAGTTTAAGCGGTCTTACAATGTACATTTTTTTGGCGGATTGCTTCGGCCATAAGCGAAATATTCTTATTTTTTCGACGTCTTATGCCCTTATGGGTTTTAATGTAGCTAATGTTTTTCAGGCTGTTTTCTTTTGCGCACCTCCTGTATTACCCATTATGGTTGTCGGTCTAAGACGAATATTGAAGGGGAAAAGCCCTCTTATTTACATTTTATCTATTGCCTATGGCTTAATAACCAATGCATATTTTGGCTATGTTTTATGTGCGGCGTCGCTTATTTTTTTCTGTGTGGGTTTTTGGCAACAGAACAGTAAGATAAAAAAGGGAGATTGGAAAATAGTTGTTAACTATGCTATATCATCGTTATGTGCCGGCTTTATGACTGCTATTTCCTGGCTTCCGGGTTTTCTTTCCATGAAGGGAGGGCGTTTAGAACAGACTAAAATCGGGGATTATAATTTATGGGAAAATATGCCATTTATAGAAATTGGAACTAAATTATTTACAGGTGCAAATAATGGTGCACAAGAGATGTATGGGTTGCCAAATATCTTTGTAGGTATACTTCCGCTTATATTGTGTATTATTCTGTTTAGAAGTGATCGAATAAAAAAGAAAGATAAGCTTTCAGCAGCTATTTTGATTGGAATATACCTTTTATCTTTCTGGCTGGTATGTTTAAATATGGTCATGCACGCCGGAACCAGCCCTAATTGGTTTAATTACAGATATTCGTATGTATTTTCTTTTATTCTGCTTGTCATAGCAGCCCAGGCCTGGCAGACTGTGGAGGAGATTTCCAGAGTGGAAGTAGAAAAGGCTTTAGCTGTGTTGGTTGTTGCCGTTTTAATTATTTTTTCAAAAAAGTACGGTTTTATTCAGGTGGGAACCATGCTACTGGATTTTGTAGTATTGGGGTTGATTTTGCTTATCTGGAGGATGCATAAACGAAATCCACAGAAGAATACCTTTAAACATTTTGAGATAGCAGTTATAGAGTTGGTTTGTCTGAATCTGTTATTGAACTACAGTATATGTACGCATAAACTTTTTGCGGATAAGTGGCAGTATCCTCTGGAAGAATATCAAAATGTTGTAAAGTATGTAGATCCGTTGGTTCAGGGAGTGAAGGCAAAGGGAACTGATTTTTACCGTATGGAGATAAATGAGCAGCGTTCGGCCAATGCCGGAAATGATCCGATGCTTTATGGATATTATGGTATCGGACATAGTGGTTCACTTGGAATTGATTTTGAAAAAGCCAGCAGCAGTGCCTTGGGAATTCCGTGGTATAATGCCCGTTTGTATTATGCTAAGGGGGTACCGGCGGCAACAGATGATCTGTTTGGATTAAGATATATCATCTCTCGTGATGATATGACCCAGGAGAAAGGATATGGTAAGATAATAGATTCGGGAGAATGGGGGTTATATTATAATGAACATGCGTTGTCACCTGTTTTTTTGTCAAAAATGGGAATAAAGGATGTAAAAAATGATTTGGATGATGTGTTTGATAATTTAAATCGCACATGGATGGCAATAAGTGGTGTGGAAAAAGAGGTGTTTACGGAAGAAGCGAATATAACATTTGAGGCACATAATTCAATAGATGATGGTCCTATGACTGTTTCGGATGCTGGGAATTGGGTTTTAACAAATATATTTGCTGATGCAATAGAAGAACCTGTGAGTGAAGAAAATTCAGATGGTTCCGGTGGTATTAAACCTCAGGGGGGACAGGTGAGTACATTGAAAAAGCCAAATTCCGGTTCGTATATTTCATATTATTGGACAGCAAAGCAGGACGGCCCGGTATATATTTATAATGGATATGCGCTTGACAGCAAAAATGGATGCACTATTCCGACTGTTCAGTACATAGGAACGTACAAAAAAGGGGATGAAATCAGAGGGTATATGCCTGTATCAGGAAGTGAATTTGTCAGTGAAATACTATTTAAAAATACGGCAGCTTTTTTCAAAGCGGCATATGCCAATCATGATGTTCTTGCTGAAATGAGTAGCATGGTGAAAGACCGACCGACTACAGTAAGCAGAATAAAAGATTCTCACCTGAAAGGCGAGTTTTCGGCTGCTGAAGACCAGACACTTGTGTTTACTATACCCTATAATGAGGGCTGGACTCTTTTTATAGATGGGAAGAAAGCGGATTTTTATAAAGTGTTGGATTTGCTTATTGCGACAGATGTGTCTGCTGGAAGTCATGTATACGAAATGAAATATACACCGCCGGGATTCAGAACAGGTAAATATATATCAGTAATGTTTGTCTTGATAGTAATAACATATATGACTTTCGGAAAAAGAATATGGTATATATCTGATCGTTCTGAAAAAATATAGTGTTTTTGGTTATATTGACGGATGATATTGGTTTACATATTCTGTTACCATTTGGATTATGTTAATAAAAAGGACACAATATATTGTGAATATTCTTTTGCCTTTATTTAATATTGAACAGTTTACAGGGAATAATGAGGACAAAGTTCACAAAATTTACATAAAATCATAAGTGACTATTGCTATTTTTGATCAGAAATTGTAAAATTTTTATTAATATAACGTGAACATACATTTTGTCGTTATAAATGGAGGCTGATTTTGAATTACGCATATACTGTTCTTGATAAGAGTGGAAACCAGAAAAAGGGCACTATGGAGGCTGATGCTCCGGAAAAGGTCAGCAGTCAGCTTAAGGCTGAGGGCTATGTGGTTTTATCAGTAGAAGAGGCTAATGCTCTTAATACAGAGATTAAGCTTTCAGCCGGAGCAGGTAAAAAACCTAACGCCAGAGATTTCTCTATTATGTGCAGGCAGTTTGAGTCTATGCTGGCAGCGGGTGTTACAGTTATAGATGCTATGAGTATGTTGGGGGCTCAGACCGAGAATAACAGGCTGAGGGTTGCAATCAAGAATGCGCAGATCAGCGTGGAAAAGGGAGATTCCCTTGCGGTGGCCATGGAAAATGAAAAGGTCTTTCCTCCGCTGTTGATTAAGATGATAAGAGCCGGTGAGGCGTCAGGTTCTCTTGAGATTTCGTTGAATCGTATGGCTACTCAGTTTGAGAAGGACTCCAAGACTCAGGCACTTATTAAAAAGGCGATGGTATATCCTGTAGTTGTTATGATCGTAGCCGTAGCTGTTGTAGTTGTGATGCTGGTAGTCGTAATACCTAATTATGTGAATATGTTCGCGGACATGGGGGTTGAGCTTCCCAAGATTACCAAAATGGTCATTTTTATGAGTGATTTTCTCATTCATAAATGGTATATAGTGCTTGGAGTTGGTGCAGCTTTGTTTTTCGGAATAAAGGCAGCATCTAAAACAGAAACAGGCGAGTATATTATAGGGAAGTTAGGGCTTACGCTTCCGGTTCTTGGTGACTTCACTATTAAGTCTTCTACGGCGCGTTTTGCCAGAACTCTCAGTACACTTCTTGCAGCTGGTATTGGCTTGGTGGATGCAGTTGACATAGTGGCAGATACCATGGACAATGTGCTGGTTCGTAAGGCTATGAAGGAATGTCGTGAGGAAGTTATGTTGGGTACACCCTTATCTCAGCCTTTGGAGCAGAGTGGCATGTTCCCTCCTATGGTATATCAGATGACCAGAATCGGTGAGGAGTCCGGCGACGTGGAGGGACTTTTGACCAAGTTGGCTGATTATTATGAGGAAGAGGTGGAGATGGCAACTCAGTCTCTGATGGCTGCTATGGAGCCTATGATTATAATTGTATTAGCCGGAATAGTAGGTTTTTTGGTTGGTGCATGTATGGCTCCTATGCTTACGATGTATCAAGCGTTGGATAGCTTATAAAAAGGGGGATAGGGAATCTTGTGAAGAGAAATGATTCCGGTTTTTCGCTGGTAGAGCTTATAATAGCTATAGCTATAATGGCAATAATAGTGGCAGTGCTTGCGCCTCAGTTTATAAAGTATGTGGAGCAGTCTAAGGAGGCTAAGGATATACAAGCTATAGAAGCAATCCGTAAGGCTATTGAAGCATATTCCTCAGAGCATGAACAAAGAGGCACGCATATTTTGGTGGCTGATGGTAATACTATAGAATATACCTTGGATGATGGCGGATCCCTTGAGCAGTATGGTATAGAGGAACAGACGGTGCAGAGTTCCAGCAATAAGATAATAGCTACATATACCTTTATCAATTCTCAGTGGACGGTGGTAGATAACTGTATTGGCTATTATGATGCGAATGGTAATAAGAAGTAATATGAATTAAGCACTGAATAGGGCGGTGTTTAAGATACAAAGAACAATATTAAAAAAAGGAGAGATGAATTATGAAAAAGATGAATAACAAAGGTTTCTCGCTTGTAGAGCTGATCATCGTTATTGCTATCATGGCAATCCTCGTTGGTGTACTTGCACCTCAGTTTATCAAGTATGTAGAGCAGTCCAGAGAGTCAACAGATATTTCTTCTATCGATGAGGTAAAGAAGGCTGCTGAGACTTTCGTAGCTGATTACAACCCCGGCGGAACTATCACCGTTGTTGCTAATGGTACTAATATTAGTGCAGGTGGTGGCACCAGCCCTCAGTTTGATTCTACAAAGCAGGCAGATTATGGTATCACTGCTGATTCTTCTAAGCTTAAGTCAAAGTACAGCGTTATTACATGGACCTATGATGCAGACAAGTTCTCATGGGGAAATGCAGGCGCTTCTACAGCAGGCCAGCCTCCTTACTACAACTATGCTACAGGTGAGAAGTTCTGATGATCGCCTCTTAGTCTGATTGTAGTATCGGACGGTTGACTGATAACAAATGGCAGTAGTTATCTACATATTTATATTCTTATATGGAATAACGATCGGCAGCTTCCTCAATGTCTGCATTTACCGGATCCCCAAGGGTGAGAATATCGCTCTTACCAGATCCCATTGCATGACATGCGGCTACCAGCTTAGGTGGTTCGATCTGATACCTCTTTTCAGCTGGATAGCCCTGAGGGGGCGGTGTCGTAAATGTAAAACTCCCATATCGAAGCAGTACCCTATCATTGAAGCTGCTAACGGTGTGATTTATGTTATTACATTTTTGGTACATGGTCTGAGTGTAGAGAGCGCAATTTACTGTCTGATGTTTTCAGCACTTTTGGCACTGAGTGTCATTGACTTTCGGACGTATGAGATACCTTTAGGATTCAACGTCTTTATACTGGCTCTGGGGCTCGTTCATTTAGGTCTGGATTTTTCAAACTGGCGCCACTACGTGATCGGGCTCCTGTCAGTCAGTATATTTTTAGCTATTCTTTATTATGCTTCCGGTGGCCGCGCCATAGGCGGTGGCGATGTAAAACTGATGGGGGCGGCAGGATTGCTCCTGGGCTGGAAGCTTATCATATTAGCATTTTTTCTTGGATGCGTAATCGGCTCCGTAATCCATATAGCCAGAATGAAGATATCTAAGGCGGAGCATGTGCTTGCTATGGGACCTTATCTGTCAGCGGGCATTTTTATAAGCGCACTTTGGGGCGATGGTATGATCGGCTGGTACCTGAACTTCTTTAAACATTAAATCACAGTCGCTGCGTACGAGAAACTGTAAATTCTGTTTTGAGTGCTGTTACTTTTTGGCAATGGGGGTTGTGTAAAAGGTAATACAGTACAAAAAGAGCATAAGATACGCTCTTTGTTTACGGTTTTGAAGGCATTTAAGCCGTGCTTTTAAAACCTCGGAGGCAACTAATTATGGCAAAAAGAGTACTTAGTATCGACATATCCCGCACCCTCATAAAGGCCTGCGAGATTGACTACAAAGTAGGCAACAAGAAAAATCCGCAGGTGCATCAGGTATTTACCGTAGAGACACCTCAAGGGAAATTTGACGATGGTTTCATCGCTGAGACCGATGACTTCGCTAATTTCATCAAAACCAAGATGGCAGAGAATAACATCAAGACAAAGAGTGTTATCTTTACCATTAATTCTTCCCGTGTAGCTAACAGGGAGGCTTTTATACCGGTAGTTAAGGATAAGCAGATTCCCGGTATACTAAAAGCTAATGCTTCAGACTATTTCCCGGTTGATATTTCCGGATATCAGCTGGCTCATTCTATACTTGATACGGTGACCGAGAACGGAAGCCAGCAGTATAAGTTGCTGGTTATGGCGGCACCGAAGCCCATGCTGGAAAGCTATTATGATCTGGCCAGGAAGGCCGGCCTTACAGTAGAGGCCATTGATTATAGTGGTAACAGCATCATCCCTATCATTAAACATTCCATTACATCAGAGCCCACCATGATCATCAAGGTGGATGAGCATATGACTCTGGTCACTGTCATGCAGAACAGGGCGGTGGCTCTTCAGAGAAATGTAAACACAGGTGCTGATGTGGTTATCAGAGCTCTTATGGAAAGCAGTTCATTCCCGAATCTGTCTTATTCCGCAGCTATCAATACACTTCGTTCCCAGAAGCTTATCAGAAAGACCTTTGACCCCAATGCGGCTGACGAGGGTGATGAGAGAAATGAGGCTGATGATCTTAGAGAGACTAAGCTGGAACTGACAGAGGCTTTAAGAGGTCTTACCTCCAGCATAGTAAGGGTTGTGGATTATTATAATTCACGTAATGCAGATGCTCCCATAGACAGATTCATACTGACAGGTCTTGGTGGGGATTTTTCAGGCTTTGACAGACTTCTTTCTCATGAGATAGATGCGAAAGTAGTAGCCCTTTCCCATCTGGAAGGCGTGTCTGTGGCTCATAACATGATGTCCAGAAAGATTTCCTGGGGTGAGTATCTGGCATGTATCGGAGCTACCTTAAATCCTGTGGACCTGACCCTTCCTGATTATGCCAGAAGTGGCGGTAAGCAGAGAGCAGCAAAGGGTGAAGGTAAGAAAGCCGGAAGCGGCGATTTGACCATGAGCCAGCTGGGGATTATCCTGCTGGTACTTGGTATCCTTGCATCGGTTGGTATGACAGGTTATAGCCTGCTTACCAATTATATGGAGACTATCAGGAATAAGCAGCTAAAGGCAAAGGTTACACAGCTTGAGCCCATAGAGTTGGTTTATACCGATTATCAGAATGCGCAGCTTCTTTATACCGATGCTGCCACCATGTATGGCCTGACAGTAAATAATAACGAAGCTATTATCGAACTTATCGAAGAACTGAAAAAGAAGATGCCCGCATCCATAGCGCTTGATTCACTTCAGACTGATAATGAAGCACTTACCATGTCTTTCACTGTAGATGATGAATCTGCAATCGGTGAAGTGGTACAGAATCTTCGTACCTTTGAAGTGATAAAGGAAGTGGAATTTACGTCTGCAGCAGTTGAAGAGGATGATACCGGAAGGACGGTATGGCAATCAACTATTGTAGCTTACTTTGATCTGCCTGCTAATCCATATGCTCCCGAGGAGTTGACGGAGGAAGAGGCTGATGGAAGCCAGACAGACGCCCAGGTGCAGCAGTGATCGGAGGTAGGATAAGATGAAAAAGAATCAGATACCCATGATATTGGGATTATTAGGTGTACTGGCAGCAGTAGCCGTATATATGCTGGTATTTAAGCCTACAAAGGAAAAAGTAGATCGCATGAAGGCTGAGGATAAGCAGCTGGAGGCCAGAATAGCAGAGTTGGAGGCTCTGAGGGATCAGAGAGATTTCTTCATAGAAGAGACAGAGAGATATTCGGCAATAATTGATGAGATTTATGCGCAGTTCCCTGCCGGAGTTCTCGCAGAAGATGCTATCCGCGAGGCCATTGATATGGAAGATGGAGCTTCATCGGAAAACACCGGAATATCATATGATACTGCTGCATCTATTTATAAGCCAATAGGTGTAAGCGTAGAGAGCATGAAGGCGGCTAATGCCGGAACTGAGGCCGATACCCCCGCACCTGATGCCAATGCCGGCAATGCTGACGATGTGGATGCAGCACCTGCGCCTGCGGCTAATGATGAAACGATCGATACCGGTTTTGATCTCATGCAGCAGAATGTGATTTACACCTTTACCTGTGATCTGGATCAGGCGGAGCGTGTGGCAAAGGTAATAAACGATCAGGAAAATCGTGATGTTATCAGCGCGCTCACTATGGTATATGATGAAAGCACCGGTCTTTTACAGTCAGAACTGGCTCTTAGTAAGTACTATGTGACCGGACGTGATGATATGGAGCATACTCCTGCATCCTTCAATGTACCTACAGGTTCATCGAATCTGTTCTCTACACACAGATCCGGTGTAGGAAACGAAACTGGTGGAGCAGGTGCTTCGGAAGGTGCATCAGAGGGCAACGGCGCAGCAGCAGCACCTGTAGACTAATTAATAAAATGGACTTAAGCATTGCCGCACACTATCTGTGCGGCAAAGGCTGTCTAATGGAAAGCTTTATCTTTTCGTCATTCTGAGCGAAGCGAAGAATCTTGAAAACGTAGAAATAACAATAGAGTTTAACCTTAAGCAATAAGTGAGGCACTCATGAAACGTATGATTATTAACAAAAAACCGGATAACCGTGGCTTCTCCCTGGTGGAAGTGTTGGTGGCTATGGTCATTATCGCTCTGGTAGTGGCGCCTATAGCGGCCTTGTTTTCATCATCGGTGCGTATGAACATGGTTTCCAAGCGCCGTATGAATGCAGTGGGCATAGCTGAGGATACCATGGAGGCTATCAAGGCTAATTCCGTATCGGATTTATGCTATAAGTTCCATGATATGACAAAGTTTGATCTGATAGATACGGCTCTTTTCTCCACCGGCAGTCCAGCTTCAAATGTGTCTGAAGTTGATGCCTTTGCTTTTGGCGCTAATGCTATCAGCCATGTTACCATTCCCGGAGCTACCGATGATTATGATTTTAACGCTGATCTGGACGGAGATGGTACTCCCGAGAGTGAGTATTACTACGAGATGGATAATATTCAGTTCCAGGATGGCAAGGAGAGCTATGATGCTCTGATAAAAATAGATGCAAATGCATATAAGGCTGCCTCCCTTACCGATCCCGATCTGCAGCGTACGAAGTATAATTCGACCAGACTGGTGGATCTGGCTACTATTGCGGGCGATGAGAATTTATCTTATCTGCAGAGTACGGAACTGGATGCAAAGGGTATGGCAGATGTGGGTGTAGATGAGTTTGACAGTACGAAAGCCACCAGAAGCATAATCATCAATGTAAAGCCTGATACTACATCTATTGATTATGAGTATGGAAATAATGATACCTTTGCGGATAAAGTTTATACCTCAGTATGTGATCCTTTTGTTTCCGATGGCACAAACGAGATTAAAAATGTGTTCCTTTTTTACAGAAGGGATTATGATTTCAATAAGTCCGGAACCTTTTTTAAAGAAGATATCACCATCAATTGTACCAAGACTTCAGGCAGCGATGTGAATGTATATCTGGTCAAACTGGAGCCTGCTGCGGATGATCTGGAGAACAGAGAAAAGAATT
>Ga0310691_10002766_pt1 | contig 22351 bp, 14 predicted proteins | sample 176DNAGHGlowgp2_FD_203887 | JGI IMG/M metagenome (GOLD analysis project Ga0310691, IMG submission 203887) | Sheep rumen microbial communities from Palmerston North, Manawatu-Wanganui, New Zealand - 1766 DNA GHGlow gp2 (v2) (version 2) | ecosystem: Host-associated > Mammals > Digestive system >...
AGACATGAGAATATAGAGTTGATTGGACGGAGAATGGGAATCAATGTCATAAGGATCTTAAGAAAGAAGATTTAGATAGAGTTAATAATGAAGAGATAGTAGTAAATTGAAATGATCAATATATAGAGAACTGATATAAAATATGAGATGAAGTAAACATACCAAGGACTGGAGGAAGGATAACAAAAGCAACGATAACAGCATATAATCCACAGACATGAGAATATAGAGTTGATTGGACGGAGAATGGGAATCAATGTCATAAGGATCTTAAGAAAGAAGATTTAGATAGAGTTAATAATGAAGAGATAGTAGTAAATTGAAATGATCAATATATAGAGAACTGATATAAAATATGAGATGAAGTAAACATACCAAGGACTGGAGGAAGGATAACAAAAGCAACGATAACAGCATATAATCCACAGACATGAGAATATAGAGTTGATTGGACGGAGAATGGGAATCAATATCATAAGGATCTTAAGAAAGAAGATTTAGATAGTGTTAACAATGAAGAGAATGGAGAAACACCAGTAAATGGAAATGAAATACAGATACATGAAGATGGAGAAAGACAAGATCGATGAGTAAACACAGAAAGAAAAGAAATGTCTGAAGTTCAAAGATCTTCTGATGTGGTTGCAATATGAGATCTTCACTGAAATCATGCTGCATTAATATGAAATTTAGAGCATGCAGGTTTAATAGAGAATCAAGAAAATCTGGATAGTCAAGATGATCAAATTAAACGAACATGAGGAGATAGTAAAGTTGTATTTCAAGGTGATATAATGTGAGATAGACATCAATGATCAATGGAAATAATACATGAAATACACAATTTAAGAGAACAAGCTCAAGTAGAATGATGAGATATAGATATTATAATGTGAAATCATGATGATTTTTTGGTATCATATTTAATTTGAGATGCAAATGTTAATGACCGTAGGGGAATGGAAACAGCTGTGGCCAATCTGTTACATAGAGGACAAGGAAATTGAGTGTATGAAATCCTTCAGAGATATTGAAAAATAGAAGAGGGGAAAAGTTTCTATGATATGCTTACATCACAGCGTGACCAAATTTTATTAAAAATGAGGGGAGATGAATATTGAAGAGTAGTACTCGAAGAACTTTGTAATATGAAAATATTGAAACAAGTTGATGATGTGTTATATTGTCACACCAACCCAACTCCAAAGATGATAGAGTATTTATTGAAATGAAAGTGAGTTCTAAATGGTAATAAAAATTTTCAAGACAATATTAATACGTTAAATAGAAAATATCAATCATATCTAAAATTTAAATTACTTTGAGGAAAAGAAAATCAAAATTCTGAAATAGATAAGCAAGATTATGATAATATTTCTGAAATATTTTTAAATACTGATAATAGAGATATAACTTGATTGGAAAAATATAGCAAACAATTAAGAGAAATAGGAATTAATATGATATCTCACGGACATAGTGGTTGATATGGAGAATATAACTGAATAAAGTATCACGATATTACTATTGATTGAGGATTAAGAATTGTTGATTCAGATTTTTCATATTGAAAAGATTGAACAACAGATGGAGTGCACTCAGTTTCTGTAGTAAAACAAGAATGATGACAAGTAGTCATTTGAGATGATGTAGTACTCATTGAAAATGAAGAGAATGATGGAGTTTCTCAATACAATGAAGTTGAACAAAAAATACAGTCATGAGAAATCTACTTAACAGAGCAACAAATTGAAAATGTAAAAAATACCAAAGTAGAATTAGATAAATTGTGAATTCCAATAATATCTGACGATATTGATTTTATAAAAAATAAGAAATTAACAGCAGATCAGCTAAAAAATATAAAACATATTAAATTAGAATTAGATAAATTATGAATTCCAATGACAGCAAAATATGCAATATTATTTAGTGATATAAAATTAACAAAAAAAGAGTTAAATAATATAAAAAATCTTAAATATGAATTAGATAAACTTTGAATTAATGTGAATGCTGATATTATATTCCACAGATATATGGTATTGACACCACAACAAATTGAAAATTTGAAAACTACAATTGAAGGAATTGCCGGGCAGAATATCAATATAGAAATTATTGATATAGATTATTTGAAAGATAATCCGTTAAGATATGAACAAATAGTTGCTATTAATGAAATAAAAAATAGAACCTGAATTGATATCCCTCCTAGATTAATTAATGATATAATGAGTCAATCATTAACATCTGCTCAAATAGAAAATTTAAAAACAATAAAATCAGAATTAGATTGAATGTGAATAGAAGTAAATGGTTGGAATATCTGAGATTTAAATGATGTTGTACTTACAGATGAAGAAATCAATAATTTGAAAAAATTGAAAACAGAATTAAATTGAATATGAATTGAAATATATGCATGGGCTGTGCCTACATTAAAAAATGTAGTATTAACGCCAACGCAAATTGAGAATATTAGAACAATAAAAGAAGAACTTTGACTTCAAGTCTCTTGTGGACAGATTGAAACGATAAAGGATATAGAATTAACAGATGAACAAATTGATAATCTTAATAACCTATGAACTAAAATAACAACAGTTGAAGAATTACAAATAGCTTTAGAGATTGGCTCGATAAATTACTGAGACTTAAGGGAAGATATTAATAAAAAAAATGAATATTTAGAGAAAAATAGGACATTGTCAGATGAAGATTTTAATCAGTTATTTAAAGAATGAAATGATAAATGAAAATATTGAATACAAAATATTCATCAGACTAATTTATGATATTGTTATGCATATTCATGATTTGAACTGTTAAAAAAATCTAATTATTTTGATGTGCTAATAAAAACTTCTATGAAAAAAACTGCTGATGGATGGGATGTAAATTTACCTTTATGAAATTTGAATTGACATACAATAAAAATTAGCCAATCTGAAATAGATAGTAAATATTCATTTATAGATCAGGAAACATGAAAACAAAAAAATAATGTAAATATAAATAGTAATTCTGCTTTATGATTTAAAATATTAGAGATAGGATTTATTAAAGAATATATCATAAATAATGATAAATATAAAGATAATCCAATTGCACAAAAAGCACGTGAAGAATATCAGAATACGTGAGACATTACCATAACATGAGAATTGTTAAATATGATAGAATGATGATGGACTTCAGACTTTTTTAAACATATTTTGTGAAATGAATATGTATCAAATATTAAACTATCTGGGGATAATAGAAAAGAAATCCTTAAATTCGTAAATCAGTGAAATGTAAAAATAATGCTAGATAATGTAGTAGATGATAATTGACCTGACGATACACATTGTACTACAAAAGATTGAGGGGTAATGAAAATTAGCACCAACCATGCTTATTCAGCAGAGAGAACGTATTATGATAAGAAATTAAAGAAAGATATAGTAGTATTTGTAAATCCTCGATCTACAGATGTTAAATATGAAACAACAATAGATGAATGTTGCAAAGCATTTAATACATTTGATGTTACAGTTATAAAAATAAATAAACTTTTTCAATAATTTTACATAATTAATCAAAGTAAAAATGGAAATACAACAAAATAATTTAAACTATTATAATAGTAAAATGAAAGATATTATGACCGATAAAATTACCTTAAATCTCTCAAAAGATATTAGTGAAGAATGATTTTACAATGATTTTTCAGAGTTAAAAGAAAATCAAAAAAATGAAATATTTGAAGAATTCCAATTATATTTACATTGAACTAATAAAGATAAAATATTTATACATAATATTACTTCAATTCTTGCGGATTCTAATTGAGCACTATTAGAATCGGATTTGAGAATTGTTGATTTTTTGAGAAATATTGTAAAAAAAGATGATATAATAAAACTTAAAGAAATTTACAATAATACTAAAAAAATAAGTGAAGAACAATTTAAGGATATAAAAGAATCTGAATAGATATTATTCGGGCTTATCCATATTATTTACTTCAATTACGTGATCCCAAATCTGCATATCCTGAATTTCTTTATTATGTGTAACTGTGTAAAATTTCATAGTTCTCTGCTTTACAAAATTATTAATCATTTCTGAAACTTTTCAAACAGTATCTATATCTAAATTATTAATCGTTTCGTCCAAGAATAAAAGGGGAGTGTGAAGATATGAAGAAACTGCCAACATCCATACTAATTTCAAAACAGTTCTCTGACCACCGCTCAGACTTTTTACTTCTCTTTCTCATTTTCCATCAATTACGCTTACTTGAAGTTCAAGTTTATCTGCATTTTCATCTATCTGCATTTTCAAAGTATAATCCACACATTGAGAAAGATAATTATTTATCACATCTCTCAGAACTGGCAAATAGTCATCCAAAGCCAAAAATACAATTTCCTTGGAGAGAATAGAATACAAACGAGTCAATTTTTTCTCATCCTCTTGCAATTTTTTAGTCAGATTTTTATTATTTACACTATCTTCCACAAGTTGCTCAATCTGAGAAATAGTTTGAAAAATTTGCTTAATTTCATTTTGTTGCTCTTGTAATTTTGAAGAGTTTGTTTTTTCTTTTTCAGACTTCACTCATTGAATTTTTGCATTCAAATCCTCAACCTGCTTATCCTGCTCTTGCAAAGATTTTTCCAAATGTTGCAACGAAGTTTCAGCAGCCACTTTATCTTGTTTATATTTATCCAAATTTTTACTTTCTTCCTCTCGCTGAAATAGTTGTTTATCAATTGCTTGAATCTCACTCTGAATTGATTCCCATTCACGATAAGATTTCTCCCATTCTGCAAATCAAATCTTCATCAAATATTCTCTCAAAGAATCAGAAAATTCTGTTTGCCCTTTTATTTTTTTCTCCAAATCTACTTTCAAATCTCATCATTCAGGATTTTTTTGACTTTCAAATTCTTTAATTTTATTATCAAAATCCTGCTTTTCATATTCAGCTCTCATAGTTTCCAAAGTCTGACTCAGTTTTTCTTTTTGCTGAGAATATTGTTCGTATTGTTGTTTATTGATTGCATTAATATGAGGACATTTTTTACATAAATCAGGACAATCAAAATCCGCAGTTTCAGCCCACATTTTATCCAATTCATCAATTCTAGTCTGTTGTAATTTAATCTCATCTTCTTTCCTCGACTTTGATTCTTTCAATTTTTCCACTTCTCTATCATGATTCTCTTTCCGATTCTTCGCCTGCAAATCTATATTTTCCAATTTAATTTTTTCGGACTCTATTAAAGCTTTTAGTGAAGTTCACGCAGTTTTAGCAATTTGTAGAATATCAAAAGCTGATTTCAAGTCCTTTGGCATATCTAGTTTTTCGAAACTATCATCAGTTTCAGCGGATTTATTCCAAAATTCTATAAACTCAGAGAAATCTAAATACTTAGCATTTGAATTTAAATCATCTCATTTTTTATAAAGCTCCATCTTTTTCTCTTTAAGTTCATTTCACTTTTTTGCATCGATATTTTCTATCTTTTTCTGTAAATCAGAAATATTTGATTTTGTAGTTTGAATACCACTAGAAATCTGATTTTTCTGCTGATTTAAGGCGGAAACTTGCTGATTAAATTCATTCAATTGAGCATCTAATTTTATTACAGCATCCATCTTGGTCTGAATCAGATTTTCAGCATTTTCAAAAGGGGAGTGTTCTAGTCAATTTAAGCTAAAATCATTCAATGAAATCTGATCAAAAAATCACTCAACATTTTCAAAAAACTCATTATTTACCGATAAAATCTCTTTCAATTCATCATCTTCCTCAAGAGTTTTCAAATTATTCCATAATGACCTCAAATTACTTCTCAATTTATTATCTTGTAATGAATGGTCCTGCAAAGCTTTCAATTTATATCAGACTTCTTTTTTCTTTTCCTGAACTTTTTCTTTTGCATCATCTATTCAGAGGAGATTGAATACATTTTTGAGGACAATAAGCCTATCAGCAGGTCTCATTTCAAAGATATTATCAGCATCCTGCAAAAGAAAAACCGTACTCAGAAATACCTCTTTCGGAGGTAATAAAGCTTCTAAAGTCGCCTGCAAATCTGTCTCATTCTTGAACGATATTTCTTCCAAAGTCCATAAATTTCAATTCTGAGACTCAAACTTTTCAAATACATTTTCTCACCATTGCAAAATCTCAGTATTTCAAGCTAAATTCTTAATATCTTTCAGTAAATTCGCTCAACTGTAATTAATAGTGAATAACTGTGAACTACAGCTATCATTTCACATTTTAGTGGATTTTAAGATTCTTTTCACCAGATAATAAGCTCAATCCACATCAAAAATCAGAGTGATTTCCCCATTTTTACTCTGGAGATTTAACATATTTCTAGAGCTATCCTTATACAAAGCATATCTTGGAGCATCAAAGAATAAGAAACTCTTTCCACTTCCAATTGGTGCCTTTATCAAATATTTTCATTCATCAAAAATTAAAGAACAGCAAGTATCCTTGAATGGTCAGATATTTTCATAATATGCAACTATCAGATTTATCATAAAAAATTCATCAGTATAAATAACCAATAGAATTATAAAAATCTGCTAACTGATTTCTAGTTATAAAAAAGATGCAATCAATAATAATGATTACATCCACAATTTTTTAATTTAATTATTATTTTTCAAGTAATGCTGCAATGGTTATAGGTCCAGGTACTCAATCTTCAGCAATAGTAGCATCAGGATGAGATTCATTATATTCTTTTTGAAATTTTAGAACTGCATCATGTGTTTCTCCCGCATAATAGTCACCATTAATTCAAAATTTTCAATCTACTTTAATTTTTTTTCATCCATCAGAGGCTTTACTATTTAAAAGTATTTGAATAGCAGAAATCCAAGCTCTTCTACTGACACCACTTGTCGTACTTAACTTGAAATAAATTTCATTATTACTGTCAGCAGAAAGCAATAAATAATTTTTAACTTTGGCTAAATCGTATGAGTATGAACCATCATTATTCTTTTTAATAAACATCCTATCCTTTAAATCATTTTCCATGGCAATAAAATCTCTTTCATCCATAGATCGTTCACTTTTATCTATATTAGTAGTTTCAGGTGAAGATGATGGTTTTTGAGGATTGTTTGGGTTATCAGCATTTTCTTTAACCTGCTTAGTCCTACTATCATTCAACAATGTGTTATATATATCTGATGACCACTTATTCAATAATCTTTCTCATTCGGCCTCATTCACTAAATCTTGTTGACCTTTAATAAGATCTTCAAACCAATCTAAATCTGTTACTCATTCATTACCTATAAAAGTCCATTTATCGTTTTCTTTTAATTTATATTGTAGTTTTCCATCATTAGTTTTTTGAAAATCGTATTTAATTGCCAATTTATCATAACATCAATTTATAGTAGTAGTTTTGACTTTATTAATTCTCTGTTCATTATAGGTGTTAAATGTCTGTATAAAAAACTCCTTGCTAATTATTGTCGTATTTGGGTCGAAATTTTGTAATGTAACTTCTGTTGACAAATCCTCACCATTCCAATCATTACTAACATATTTCTTTAAAGTATCCACTGAATTGTTAAGATCTTTAAAATCTTCTTTGAAGAAATCTGAATCATTTTGATAGTTTTCTTTTAGAGCATCCCAAATTTCATTAAACACAGCTTTATCTTTTTCATTCGATTTAGTTCCCCAATCTACATTTTTCATCTCTGTATAAGCATTTATAGAAGCAGTTTTATTAGATTGTAAGTATAACTTTACCCTTTCTATTTCCCTATTATTCATACTACTCAGCTTATTTGGATCTTTTAATTTTTTCAAAAATTCATTATAATCATTTTCTGATTTCTTTTCAGTCCTATTTTCATTTGAATTACCACTTTCTTTCGTTGTTTTATCATCATTAACTGATTTTTTTCCTTTTCACTCTTTCTTATCTATTTTTTCTAAAAATTTAACAAGAATATCAAATCCTTTTCATCTAGTTTCTTTTCAAGTTTCTCATAAGCTAGCAACCATTTGTCTTAATTCATCTAATTTATCAGGATTCTCTTCTAAAAATTTTTTAAAAGCATTATCCAAATCCTTATTTACAATATCCACATTATCATCCTCTGTCTCAGTATTAGTTAATTCATTAAGCTCTCAGATAACATTTGTGTATCTTTCTTTAGGAGTTTTCTTTTTATTATCCGCATTTTCTATTTTTAAATCTTCATCTCTTCTAAGATTTTCCATTTTTTATAATTAAAAAACTAAAAATTATTTAATAATTCATCTAATCAAGCTAATTCTTTCTCATCTTTAAAAGAACTTTGTTCTTCAATTTGTTTCATCCTTCATAAAGCATCTAGTCACTTTTTAATCTTTATCCTTGCAATTTCCGAATTTGCAGAACGAATTCATAATTCTATGGTTCACATCAGAGAATCTAAAAAATCTTCTCATAGATTTCAATATTCTACTAATGCTTTTAGTCATGGTGCTAATTCTCGTACAGATTCTAATTTTGTAAGAATCTTTAGTAAATATTCTTTTTTTTGCATTTTGTTTGTGTCGTATTATAAAGTATTATATATTAAGTACTAATCTTCCATAATCCTTATTTTTTCTTTTTTCATCCCAGTTGTCATCCCAATGCTCTCCATTATTATATCTCTTAAATCTTGCTAATTCTACATCAGAGGCATTTTCCAATCAAAAATCACTTTTATCTATCGAAAGTTTCGATCAACTACTATCTTTGATTCATTTAAATTTATCGACTTTTCTATTTACATCAGGATCAGATTTTTTATGTTTTTTTCATGTATCCCTTATATAATTTGTTAAATTAATAAAAGCTAGATTTCTTCATAAATCATTTGATATCCAGTCTCATGCAATAGACATAGGTTCTATTGTTAATTTTTGTCCATAAGATTCGAGGTAATAATTATCACCTGCTTCTCAATACTGAGCTTTACTAGCCCATCCAATATTACATTTTATCTTATTAGGTAATTTGTTTTGTAAATAACATATGCAAGAATCATTATTAGCAATCAGATCTTTACCCTTTACTTTACCAGTCTTTGGATTAATCTTAGTAATAATTGGATAAAGGAATCAATCTTCCAGTCTTATTTTATAGAGCTCAGTTTTTCCTGATATTTGCATATAATATTCTTTTACATTATCAGTTTTAGGAGGCTCTAGTTCACCATCACTTTGAGTTGAATCTCCAGGAGCTGCTCATAAATTTTCTTGAGCTGGTCATCAATTTCCAGAAGCCGCTCATCAATTTTCTGTTTCAGGCACGGTTGTATAGTAAAAAGTTGCTCAAGGTATGCTTAATGTAGTGGCTAAGCTTGAACTATTTTCCACAACTTGATAAGTTTTTTTACTGTCACCATCACCGATTTCTATAGATGCTGGTCCAGCTGGTGCGTCACCAGGTTGCTCAGAACTATCTACAACAGTTACTTTTACAGTAATTTCCTTCTCAGTACCATCTTGTAATTTTACTACTAATTCAATATTTTGTTCACCAGTCTTATTTAATTTCTCTTTTTCTTCATCATTTTTGAAGTCTACTGTGGCACCTTCTGGTAGGTTATCTACCAAATTTTTAGCATCTGTTTCTCATTTTTTTACATCACTTTTTCATGTTATTTTATCCATCTGTTTTTTATTATAATCATCCATTTGATTTAAATATGTATCTACTTCTTTAAAATAATCACCAACTTTTTTTAGAACAGCATTGAGTCATGCTAATGTACCTTTTCAAAACTTTCCATCATAAACGCCGTTTTTCTTGCTAAGTGTATCAAAAACTGACTTCTTAAATTTTCAACTTTCATCTAAATTTTTTGCAATGAATTCTTGTAGTTCTCTAACATTATCTTGAGTTGTATTATTTATAACATCTTGTATGCTTACTAAATTATTTTTTAGATTTTCCATATCATCTTTAAGACTTTCCATATTCAGATATGACTCAATCCTAGATAATAATCATGAGATATTATCAATTGTTTCATATAATTTTGTTCATTCTGGGGCATCAGGTTGTCAATCTACTGGTTTTTCTCTTTTAAGATCACTCCATAACTTTATTTCTCTTTCTTCCTCTTTTCATTTATTAATTCATTCTAACTTTCCATTAATTGGGTATTTAGGGACTTTAGGTCTTTCTATTGTTTCTGTTGCTTTATCTGGATCTCAATCAGTTACAACAGATGGATTCTCAGGATTATTTTGTGTCATAACTTGTTTTTGTGCAGTAATACTAGCTTCATACTGTTTATCCATTTTATCAAGAAAATCTTCTACTCAATTTAAAGTATATTGACCAAACAATCAATCTGGCTCAGTCTCAATTGGTTTATTATTTTTATCTTTTCTAAAATTATTCTTCAAAAATTCATCATATTTTGGTTTTTCATCTGCTTTTGTTGGATCTAAATTACTTAGAATAAATATTTGTAAATCTTTAGTGCTAGTTGGGTTAGGATTATCCAATACTTTTCCGATATTTTTAATAGTATTTCTATAATTTTTCATATAATTACTGTCTCATGAGTTATCTGATTCTCAAATTGTATTTAAAATTTTTGAAATATGTTCTTTAACCCTCTTCTTTGTTATGGCATCTGTTCATTGATCCAAATTCTTTTCATAAAGGTTTCCATTATCGGTATTAACTTTTACAATTCCTCCAGTAAATTCAACAGGATTTACTATAGGCTTCAAAAACGTAATTAAATCAGTTTTTGCTTTAGTGTTATCTTGGTTTCCTTCCGTTTGAATTCATTCCACAGCATCTCGTAATTTTCATGCAATATTTTTGTGGTCATTTAAATAATTTGCAAATTCAGTAGTCAATATTCATTGAATTTCAATTTTATCATTAACCGTATTGTCCCCATCAGTAAGTTCAGCAATCTCACTTTTGATTTTATTGAGTTGCTCATTAGTAGAATTTTCGTAACTTTCAGTCGGAGAATTATCAGGGGATTTACTACCTGCATCAAAATTGTTTTTATAAACCCATAAAGTTCACATACTCAAACCATTAAACATTTGCATTTTAACAATAATTAAAAACTAAAAATTATCTATTAACTTATCCAACTCTTCCAAATCCTTTTCATCTTGCACTATACTCTTTTCTTCCATTTGCTTCATCTTTTGCAAAGCATCTAATCATTTTTGTAATTTTTTCTTATCAAACGTCGATTTGGTTGTATTTACAGCTCATTGAACAGCATTTATCAGTACATCCAAAACATCATCTCACAAGTTTCATTGTTCTACTAAAAGATTCAATCATTTAGCAAGATTTCGAATAGGTTCTAATTGAGTTAAAATTTTCTGTAAATACTCCTTTTTATCCATAAATTTTAAAAGTTATAAAATTTATAATAGATTATAATATAAAACACAAAATAATGCAAATTTCAGGGGACTTTTTTTAAATTTTCATCACTTGAATTATTGCAACCAAAAACTATCATTTAGTTATGCAGATTATTCCGTTCCTACAAAATTCAAAATGACGATCACGCCGCAAAATTGTATCATTAATCCAAAATGGTCAGATTTTTTTGAATAATGAAAAAATTGAATCATACAAATCTGAACTAAAAAACTGAGATATCCTCACAATCACTAATGAAGATTGAAACAAGGAAAATATTACTATTTCAGAAAAATTTGGATCGCCAAAATGAAAGCTGATTCTATTCAATAAACCAAAATGATATGTAGTTTCCAAATCCGATCCATATAATGCTACGATTTATGAATTACTTCCAGCTGAATTTCAAAACCGATATTACATCGGTCGCCTAGATAAAGATAGTCGTGGACTAGTTTTACTAACAGATACACCAGCATTAGTTCATCAATTTGAGCATCCAAAATTTCAAATCGAGAAAGAATATCTCATTCAGCTTTCTACCCCATTTCGTGAATGAGACCGTCAAAAGGTTAAAAGCTGAATCATAGATGAAGGAGAACAACTCAAATTTCTAGATATTTTATCAACCAAGAATCCACTTACCTACAAAGTAATTCTCAATGAGTGAAAAAAACGTCATATTAGGAGAGTTATCAAAAGACTGTGATATAATTTAATCGATTTACAACGCATAAAAGAAGCCCAATATGAACTTCCAAAAGATTTACCAGAAGGAAAGTGGAAATACGTATAAAAAACGTTCCCCTTTATGAAAGGGGATACGGCGAAGCCGAGGGGATTTTTATGCATCACACTTAAAAATCCTCAGTCGCTACGCGCCAGATCCTTTCAAAAAGGAGCACAAAATATTTACTCTCAATTCACCAAACATGAAAAAATCCACAAAAATTACAATCTTAATAATCATCTTTATTCTACTTTTAATCCTTTCTTTTCTCGTATTCAAATATGAAGCGTGAGAAACAGAAGATCCAAAAATCTGCTGTAATAACAGATGCTTTAATCTAGAAATCGCAGATACACCAGAATCACGCCAATTATGACTAATGTACAGAGAATCAATGTCGGATGAAGATTGAATGTTATTTGTGTTTGATAAAATGTGAACTTACTCATTCTGGATGAAGAACACACTAATTCCACTTGCAGGTATTCGATTAAATTCAGATTTAGAAATTGTGGATATTATTTTGATGGATCCTTGCAAAACGGAAGAATGCCCATCATATACACCAAAATCTGAAGCTAAATATGTTCTAGAGATTAATCAATGACTAATTAGTGAAAAATGATTACTCCAAGTATGAGATAAATGTGAATTGGTATATTAAGCAACTGGTTTTCATGTATAGCGATATATCTTTACCATAGGTTCATTTTTGCTACTGTAACATGACATCCTACTTTGTATCGTATCTGATACCCAATATCAATTTATAAATGTGGCCTGGTGTTGTGTCATTTTCCCACCGTTTTTAAATCTTGGCCATACTGCTGTATCTCCATTTTGTGGTCTATATCAATTAATTTCAGGATTGTCTGGATCTACTTCTCAAATATATTCCAATCCCATTTTCGGCAATATTGTTCAATTTAAATCACACTCAGTGGATGTAGATACTTTAGGTAATCATAAATTCCATAATACGTTATACGATCATGTTGAACAAACATGTTTATATTTATTTCGACCCCATGTAATATTTCATTTACTATCAGAATGAAATTTTCATCAACTAGATATATAATTTCGTGCTTTTTCAACAACATCTTCACTTATATGCTCATTTGCGTAATTATTCAAATTTTTTGTTGATTCTTTATGGATTTCTTTTTTATTAGAATTATTTGCTCTAAAAAATTTTTTTAACCAATCTGAAACGGATTTAAAAAAGTTAATTCGAGTTTCTTTTTCTAACAATGATAAAGATTTTTTTGTTCATTTAATAACTTTTTCCTTAGATTCTTTAGTATTTAAATCTTTCGTTATTTCCAGCACTTCTTTTGCTTCAACCATTTCTACAACCCATAACAAATAAAATTTCTACAATTAATTTTAATCAAAAATTTTTAATTGTCAAAAAAAAGAATGGTTATTTCAATAAAAAATGAAAAGTATCTATAATTTGACTTTTATGAAAAAATAATTATAATCACTGTATATTTATATGTTTAGATACATAAAGTATGGTAAAAGAAGCTCAGGAAAAAATATCGACATCAAATAATAAGTTTTGATGAAAATTTATGAGTTTTATTAGAAGATGAACCACGGTATTACTGGTTGCGACAATGATTGGGTGTTCTAATTCTAATACAAAAATAATTAAAATTTGAAAGTGAACAAACCTAACCTCTATAGTAAAAGATAGTTTATGATTATCTGAGGATGTTACGTCGGATCCAGAACTTTGTAAAATTTTGATAGATAATATAGCACAACAAAATAATATTACAGATGTGAATAAGATTAGCGTCAATGATACATTAACAATCAATATGGATGCTTTAAATACGTTAATAAGTGCATATCAAACAGATACCTCATCAACTTCAAAACAGAGAAATAACAAAGAAAAAAAAGAAGTAGTAAATAAATCATACATAACAATCCATTCAGTTGATGAATTTAAAAATTCAAAAAATTATTTAGTTAAAAAAATTTATCTTGATCCTAATATCAACTGAAAATTTCTTCAAGCATTAGAAGATTGATATACCATACATTTTCTAAATTCAATCGAAACGAAAAATTCGCCAGCATTATTATTAGATGATATTACGAAACCAAATGAAATTCTAGGTGATGAGCTAAATGGTAAAACTTTTATATTAGATCCATGACATGGATCTTTGGATATCTGAGCTATTGGTTTGGCTCAATATTGAAATGAGGAAAATAAAGAAAAAATTGCCGTATATGAAAGTGCAGTAATGATGGATTTAACATATAGAATCGCCAGAGAATTAAGAGCCCATTGAGCTAATGTTAAATTAACACATTATATGAATAGGAGATGAATAATGGACGTGAAAGATTTACCTCCATGCTCTAGAGTCTTTGATGATGAATGAAAAGAAGTATTCCAAGATATTTGGGATAATATTGATGTTAATTCGAAATGAAATTTATTTAATGCTAGTGGTGAATATTTAAGTAAAAGGGCACATATAGCGAATAAATACAATCCAAATTTGTTTGTATCTCTACATGCTGATATGCTTAAAAACGGAGATGAAATTGATGATAAGAGTAAAATACTTTCCATAAAATATGATGAAAGACAAGCAAATACTGAATCTAAAAATGTTGCAGAAAAAATATTAAATAATGGTTTTGGATATTATTATAATTGAAAACTAGCTGCTGATGTTAAACGTGACGTTGCTAAACAACACTTATGAGTATTAAAACCAGTAAATTCTCCAGCAATCCTGATAGAATTCTGAAATATATCTCAAGAATCACAAACATACATACTAAGAGAACCAACAAAACGTGAAGAATTAGCAAAAAATTTTGTTTCATCACTAATTAAGGTTTACAAAAAATAAAATATTATGGAAAAAACCAAGGATTCATACAGAAGAAAGCTAACCCCTTTATCATCAAAGATAAAAAATATATTTTGATGAATAATTTTATGAACTTTTCTATTAACATCATGCCAAGAAAACAATGATAAAGAATTTGCCCTTCAAAAAGAAAATAAAATAGAAGAAATATCAAAATCGACTGAAGAACCTATTAAAATAGAATGAACACGAGAATACAAAATTTACAAATTATGATTAGGTTCAATCGTACCAATCAAATGAGACATTCAAAAAGCAAAAGTAAAGATATCAAATAATCCAGAATTATCAAAAATATTAAGTGAAAAGGATATCGAATTTGAAACAATTATACCAAGCATAATAAAAGAAAGTATGATGGATAATTGTGCTAAAAGCAATTCAGGTGCTATATGATATTTTCAGTTAAAACCAATTGCTATCAATGATGTAATAAATTTTTATGGAATCCAAAAGTTAAACCTTGATGCAAGTAATCCTACGGATAATATTATCTTATGAAGTCTTTATAGAAAAAGAGGTATGAATCTATTAAAAGACTGATTATGATCCAATGTTTCAGATAAAGATTTGGAAAATATGATGATTCTATCTTATAATGCATGACCTGCAAGAATCAAAAAACTATTTAAAGAATCAAAAGCAAAAAACTATAAAGAATTTGAAAAATTCTTAGCAAAAAAAATTTGAGTAAATAAAGATCCAGTAAAAAAAACTGATAAAACATATTGAGTAGAATACATAGATCCATTAACAGATTTAGATTTAACTAGTTTAAAAACAAAAGAAGATAAAAAAATAGCTGAATGACTAAGATATGTGGCTATTATTGAATGAATCTCAAAATATATTAAAACAAATGAAACAATTCAAGTTATATGAAAAATTAAATGCAATAAGAACACAACTTTATTCTGAGAAATAAAAAAACTAAGAAATCAATGAATATTCAAAAAAGATGCATCTATCAACGAAATATGTAAAATCATCCTTGAAACAAATTGATATTGAGAAAAAGAGACTCCCGATTGAGTAGAATTACTTATTATACAAAATGCATTAATAGATTATCTACCATAAATTATAATAATAACTAAAAATTACAGCGATTAAAATTGCTGACTTTTTATACACTTTTTTATAAAAACAATTTATAGAACAAACTTGCAATTCTTAATAAAATATTTAATCTCATAGATTGAATTCTGACTTAAAATTTTTTAATAAATTCTACACCTTATGGCTACAAAAAAAAGCTCCAATAACACAATTTCAAGAGACCAATCTGATGTTATAGTATTAGAATGAATTAAAACAAACAATCTGAAAAATATCGATCTCGTTTTGCCAAAAAATCAGATAATCACTTTTACGTGAGTTTCAGGTTCTGGAAAATCATCACTAGCATTCGAAACAATCTATAAAGAAGGGCAGTTTCGTTATATTGAATCTCTTTCCAGTTATTTACGCCAATTTTTTAATCTCTGAGAAAGACCAGATATCGCATATTGTGCATGACTTTCTCCAGCAATCGCTATTGAACAAAACAAACGTGGATGAAATAGCCGTTCAACAGTTTGAACTCTAACTGAAATCGACGATTATACTAGACTTCTTTTTGCTAAGGTTTGAGAAAGTTACTGTTACAACTGTGGAGCTCATATTAAGCCAAAAAATGTAGACGCAATACTATGAGAAATTAAAGAAAAATATTTCTGAAAGAAACTCTATTTACTCAAAGAATCAGGAAGATTAAATACAAAGGCTGATTTACAAAAATTTGTAAAACATAATAGAGCTAAAATCGAAAAATGATCATGATTCACTAGATATTTACTTCTTTCTGCTCCAATTGAACAAGATAGTAAAATTTCGCTTTCACACAATATAGAAGATCAAGAATTAACTTTAAAGGGAAAGAAAAATCAGAAAGAAAAAACAGTTTTTTCTGTGCCTATTGAATATTTCTATCTCGAAGATCCTGTCGTAAAAGATGAATATTTTCCACTAAAAATTTATGGAATTTATGACCGTATAAGTATCGACGAAGAAAAATTACCAAGACTAAAAGAAGATATTATAAAAATCCTTTGAGAAGCCCAGAAATTCTGAGTTTACGTTATGGATAAATCATGAGAATGAGCCTGAGCTTCAAATGTAGAAAATACCTGACTTTCAAACATCGAAATTTCTTCAAAGAAGTCATCAAAAAAATCGTCATCATGAGCCGAATGAAATGAGGCGTGAAGATCTTGAGTGTGAATTAGCAACAACAGAGAAATAGAGCGATTCACAGATAAAATGTTCTGTCCGAATTGTAACATCACATACCCAGAATTTACTACTCAACACTTTTCTCCAAACCGCTGAGAATGAGCCTGTGAATGCTGTCATGGACTTTGAGAAATCCTACAGGTAGATTTTGATAAAATTATCGAACCAAATTCTCCACTAAAAGATGCAATTCTTCCATGGAGAGATTCAAATATCTGACAAGCAATCTTGCGTAAACTATGCGAAAAATACGACCAAGATTTAGAAAAAGTCTGGAAAGATCAACCAGATTGGTTTCTACATGTTGTCGTTTATTGAGATAACGAAGAATTACGTTTACCGATATGAAGCAGACTTCCAGTTAAATGAAAGCGAGCAAGTTTCAAATATGTTTGAATGGAAGACGTAATTAAGGATCAATTCGAAAAATGAATGCTTACCGTAGATTTTCAAGCAATGCTGGATATGAAACCATGTCCTCAATGCTTTTGATCAAAAATTAAAAGAGAATCATTGCACGTTTTTCTCACATTCCCAAAAAAAACAGCTAAACAAATCAAAAGTTTACCACATTATTCTGAATCATTTTTACAGCGGAAAGATTTACCATTCGCGAAACCTGAGGATGATTGATTTGAAAAAATAAATATCCGAGATTTGCAGAAGATCCCCCTACAAGAAACACGTGAATTATTACAGATTTTTATAGATTCTTCGACTCAGCCTCAGCAATTAATCCGTCGTATCACTAATCCATTACTCGATAGGGTTCAGACTATCGAAGATTTAGGACTTTGATACTTAACTACCAATAGGCAAATCGATACTTTATCTGGATGAGAAATCCAGCGTTTACGTCTAGCTAAGCAGCTCTGAAATAAGCTTACTTGAATCGTTTACGTACTAGATGAACCAACAATTTGACTTGATAGAAAGGAAATCGATAAAACCATTCAAGCCATCCGTAGACTCAAAGATATGTGAAATACTATCATGGTAGTAGAGCATAACGAAGAATTTATCGAAGCTTCAGACCGAATAGTAGAAATCTGACCTGGAGCAGGGGATTTCGGTTGAGAATTGATGTTTTCATGACCTTATTCAGAATTCTTAAAATCTGATTGTCTTACTGCTCAATACTTGAATTGAAAGAAAAAAGTCGAGATGGATTTTGCACATACTCCATCGAATAAGCGAGTAAAAATCCGTAAAGCTTCAAAATTTAACCTAAAGAACGTAGATGTAAAAATAAATCTATGAAGTTTTACAGTAATTACTTGATGATCATGAGCAGGTAAAACCACATTAATGTATACTACATTGTACCGTTTTCTTAATGATAAAGAGAAGTTTGTGCAATCATATATCCGCCTTCAAATGCTGAAAAAATGATATTCATGGGAGGATATATTAGCTGCTCCAATTATGCGTGCAGAGGAGTATGCACATTACGAAAATATTGCATTACAACAGTTCTATCAAGACCTTGCAGTAGATAAGATAGAATGATACGAAGAAATTAAAAATACAATATACGTAGACCAATCAAGCATTGGTAAAACTCCAAGAAGTTGTCCTTCTACATTTGTATGAACTTTTGATAGAATTCGTGATGTGTTCGCTAATACTAGCGATGCAAAATATTTATGATTTCATTCAAGTTATTTCAGTTTTAACTCGGATAAATGAGCCTGTCCAGCATGTAACGGATACGGATATAAAAAGATAGAATTACAATTCTTGCCTGACACCTATGTACCATGTGAATTATGTAGAGGAAAGAGATATAAACCTGAAGTTCTATGAATTAAATGGCGTGGAAAAAATATAGCAGATGTACTTGATATGTATATCTCTGATGCATTAGAGTTTTTCCATGAAATGGATAATATTACTCATGAATTACAGTTAATGTGTGATATCGGACTTTGATATCTCAAAATGTGACAGTCTGCCCACATGCTTTCGTGAGGGGAGTCACAAAGACTAAAATTAGTAAGACATCTTTTGAAAGATTATAGATGACATTGCGTATATTTCCTTGATGAACCAACAGTTTGACTACATCCTGATGATATCTCTAGACTACTATGAGTACTCAAATCTTTCCTAGAAAAGTGAGATACGATTCTGATGATTGAGCATGATCCAACTATTTTACGCTTTGCAGACCATGTAATACACCTAGAAGATGGGGAATTAGTAGAAGAAAGATAAGAAAAAGCTGAGGAGATTCCTCAGCTAGAATAGTTTTACTGAATTGCGATAATAAATTAGGCTTTTGAGAGGCTTTTTCGCTTCCTAAATTTTTCCCTAACGTAACCATTACAGTCAATGACTACTTTCCCAGGAGTATAAATGAAGCACTCCTTTCTACTGACACATTTGTCGCACTTTTTGAAATTTTTTCCTTTCATATTTCATTTGATTTTGTGATTGTAACTATAAATAATTACTTCAAAAAAGCAATATATAAATATTGCTTAATATCTGATATTGTAAAATTATTTTTGCAATAATCCTACGACTCAAATCATTGCTCAATTGTCTGTAGAATATAGGTTCTTAACTGGATGTATAAAATCTACATGCAATCATTTTTTACCCGCATATTCAGAATTATTCCATTCATCAACCAATTCTTGTACATATTCAGCTAATCTTTTATTCGCAGAAACTCATCAGGCAATAGCAATAGTTTTTGCTCCATACATTTTAGCAGCTCTAATTAGACGTTTTCACAACGTTTCAACAGTAGCCTCTTGAAACTCATAAGCAATATCTCAAATATCTTGTTCAGTCAGAGTTTTTCACTCCTTTTCTATATGAGATAATAATTGCAAAACTTGAGATTTCATTCATGAAAAACTAAATTCAAAAATCTGATCATTCTTTAATGGTAAAAATATCCTCTTGAATTGAAATTTCTCATTAGCTTTTCACTTTAAAGCTTGAGCTGAAATCCAAGGTCATCATGGATATGGTCAATTAAGCATCTTAGAAACCTTATCAAAAGCTTCTCATGCCGCATCATCCAATGTATATCAAATTCTGGTAACATAAAATGGTCAGACTTTTTCAGTTGAATCTGTCATTCTGAGCGACAGCGAAGAATCTTGTATATCACCTAAGATCCTTCACTTCGTTCAGGATGACTTTTCATTCGTTACTACATACAAATCATTATGCCCTCATGATGCAGTTAAAATTACTAAAGGACATTCAATATCCTCAATTTTCCTTTCCAACAAAATAGAGAAAATATGCCCGTGGATATGATTAATCTCAATTAAAGGTTTATGATAATATTCTGATAATAAATAAGCAGCAGTACGTCCAACTACCAAAGATCCAGGCAATCAAGGTTTAGTAGTCACAGAAATAAAATCCACATTTTCAATATTCTCTAATCAAATTTCTTGAATTAATGCAACAATTTTCTCACTATGTAAACGTGATGCAACTTCAGGCAAAACTCATCAAAATGGAATATGCTGCTGAATCTGTGAATACATCACAATTTTATCTACATTAAAAACTCAAGTATTATTACTAATAATCGCAAGAGATGTATCGTCACAGCTAGTTTCTATCGCCAATGTTTTCATAAATTTTAATCAAAAATCAAAAATCTGATTCAGAATATAATCGTTCACTTATAAAAGGCAAATGATTTTCGGTATAAAGAAATACAATTTTAATGATTACATATTCAACTTTATCATCAAATTAATTTTATCAATTCTATAATGAATATATAAGACACCAATAAAAATTTTTAAAAATTATATATCTTTTTGTATATTTGTCTATAGTATAAATTTTGATTAAAACAAAAAACTTTTGTTAATTTTGATAAATTTTAATATTGTGGTTATAATTATAGTGAGGGCCTTATTGATTAATAATTTTTTATTGTGATTTACAATATCAATGGATCAAAGGAAAGAATTGATAATCAAAGTATTAGAGAGGTTACAATGACATCGAGATATGGCAGATTGAATTTTATCATTAATGAAAATATCAGATTTAGATGATAATACAATAGAGTGATTGATTCAAATAATTTGAGATGCAATAAAAAATACAAATAAAATTCAAAATAAAACACAATTGGAGAAAAGTCTGAGCCAACTACAAAAAATAAAAACAATGGAATTATCCGAAAAATGCAGTGATGAGGAATTAGATGGTATTTTATCCAATATTTAATAAAGTATGAGTACTGAGAATATAACAAACAAATTAGATAACAATAAGGATAAAAAGATATCAGAGGAAGAGTTAAAAAATAATATATCAAAATTTAATACAAATGATTGGTATTTTTTGGAATGAGAATTGCAGAAAAAGAATAAAGCAGTTATTGATTTGCTTGAGAAACCATTATTAGATTTAATAAAAAAGAATGATTTATTTGAAAAACATAATGTAACTACAGATGAATTAAAAATAATGAAATTAGCATGTTTATGTTGTAAATATAATCCTAATACACGAATAGGAACATCCTTAGCAAAATATAATTTTCTTGCTTCAACATATTTGTATGGATGAAATATATGGAAATATTATAAAGAAAATGTGTTACCAGGTAAAGGTATTGCAAGGGCATGAAATACAGACGAAAGGTGGTTGAGTATGGAAGGGGTAAATTGAATAAAATCAGCAGTAGTAGTAATTCCAGAAAAAGATACAGCAATAATTAAAAAATCACCAACAAGAAAACAAGTACCAGATATTATACAGGAGAAAATGACACCATGAGAGAGAGTAATAGAATCAATATACGAAAAAGAGGAAGATGTAAAAAAAGCTACACTTAAAGAACTAAAATTAAATGAATCAAATGTAAAAGATTTATTAGATAAAATTGTATCATGGGCACGTGATACATATTTCAGTGAATATGAGGCTTGCAAACTAGAGGCTAACAAAAGATATATGAAAGAGGAAGAGAAAGAAAAACAGGCTTATATAACATATGAGCTATATTTATTTTCTTT
>Ga0310691_10002767_pt1 | contig 22351 bp, 21 predicted proteins | sample 176DNAGHGlowgp2_FD_203887 | JGI IMG/M metagenome (GOLD analysis project Ga0310691, IMG submission 203887) | Sheep rumen microbial communities from Palmerston North, Manawatu-Wanganui, New Zealand - 1766 DNA GHGlow gp2 (v2) (version 2) | ecosystem: Host-associated > Mammals > Digestive system >...
GCCGATCAGCGCAAGCTGTTCAAGGTCGGAGTCTGTTTCGGCAGCGAGAGCAAGGGAATTGACGAGTGGAAGGTGGTGGAACGATAACGGAGGGGAAGTATTGGGTTGGTTAGGGCTCAATCCACAAAAATCCCCACCTCCCCAGCGTTATCCATGGCATAAATCACCATTATGTCCAAAACCATCCCTGTCCTTCTCGCTATATTGCTCAGTGCTGCAGCAATTCTCCCCGCTGCCGCCACCAAAACTGACATCCCGAGCGGACAGTGGACGGTGGATGTCGCGATAGCGCGGAAAGAGGGTGAGCGCACCCATGTGGTGACTCGTACCAAGTCCGACACCGACCTCACCCCGACCAGCTTCGAGGTGACCGGCCATTTCAACTACGACAAAGCGATGGAGGTGATGGAACTCGTGAACAAGGAACGCGTTCGCCGCGGTCTCAAACCCTACTTTTTCGATTCCACTCTCACGGAACTGGCCATGATCCGCTCTGCCGAAATGAAAGGGACCGAGACGATGTCACACTTTCGCCCCAACGGAGGATATGTGGATATCATCAAGCCGTATTTCGAAGTGCTTGTGATTAACTACTCTCCCTCAAAAGGCGAAAATATCGGATTCGGGCAAGAGACCGCCGAAGAGGTCGTGAACGCATGGTTGAACTCACCGGGGCACTGTGCTGCCATCATCAACAAGGATTTTACCTGTATGGGGGCCGGTGAATTCGACGGTTACTGGACACAACTGTTCATGACCCCCAAGCCCAGCTCCAAACTTGTTCGTGTGAAGAAGTCGTCACCCCACGTCGAGGAGGTCACCGTACGAGTCAGCCTCACCCGTGCCGCCGAGGAGAGCAGGGTGCTGAAACGGAATAAGGTGGACTGATAAAAAATGTATCTTTGCCGTCGAAAATCATCCGTTATGAGTTGTCCTATCGGCATACAGACATTAGAGAAGATACGTACGCAAGACTTTGAAATCGTTCTATGGCGTGGTCATAAGTCTGTGTCTTTTCACGTCCAGAACAATGCCATTTCGCTGCCCTTTCATCAAAATAATTAGCATTATGAAGAAAAAATTGTTTTTAGCGTTTTTTATTGGATTTGGTCTTGTCTCGTTGTATGCGCAAGACAAACCGCCAGTGAATAATTCCGAAGGAAACGTCCCTGTAATGCAAGTGGAACCGAGTCTGATCAGTGATACGCAAGTGTTGTTCGATGCAAATGGCGGCACCGATTCCCATATACAGGTGACCTGCAAGGACGGTTGGTTTTCGACCAACAATGACGACTGGTTGGAGGTTTCGGAGGATGGCGACCACTTGGTCGTGAACTGCCACCCCAATCCCAATCCGATAGCGAGAACCGCTTCTGTTACCATTGTTGGCGTGAAAGGGACCCGCACAGGTTTTGTCACCGTCCGGCAGGAAGCAGCAGGGAGAAAAATAGCCAAATCTGCCGCTCAGACTAACCCGGTGCCAACTGTTGAGAACCAATCAATCTCTTTGAAAATTTCCTTTGAAGCCGGCAAGGACACCCCTTCCTTTGAAAATGTGTGGAAAATACTCAGGCTTCTGGAAGAAAACAAGAATCTCGGTCTTCAAATTGAAACCCATTGGTGCAAAAACAACTACAGTATTGATTTGATTGAAAAACGAAGTCAGGCCGTCACGGATTTCTTTATTGCTTCAGGAGTCGGCAAAGAGAGAATCTCGCAGCATATTATCATTGTCGCGGAGGAAAACAGCCCAGAGTGTGACCGTGCTTGCCTGAAAATCACGAAATAGACGAATCAAACGAAGGATTCGATTCAAGGGATTCGCTCGATAAATACAGCCGTGGCTTTCTAAACTATACGTTGTGTCCAGTCGCAGTTCGTCTCCACACGTATCGTTTGGATGCCCAGTGCGGCGGCGGCTTCGGTGTTGCGGTCGCTGTCATCGATGAAGAGCAGCTGCTCGGGACGAATGCCTTCGCTGCGCAGCACGTGTTCGTATATTTCCCGTGACGGTTTCAGCAGTTTGCACCGGAAGCTGACGTAAAGGGCATCGAAGTAGTCGCCGATGGGGTGGCCGTTACCGTCAAAAGCCCCGCTTTCGGCCCATTCGAAGAAGAATGGGTTGGTGTTGGAAAGCAGGCAGACGCGATAGCCTTTTTCGCGGAGCCGCCGGATGGCGTCGAGGTTGCGTTGCGGAATCTCCTTGAGGTAGCCGAGCCACGCGTAGAGGCATTGCTCATGTGTGAGCGGCTTCCCGATGAGGCGGCTCAGCTCGGAAACGAATTCCTCGGCGGTGACCTGTCCGCCCTCCAATTGCCCGAAAAGCCCCTGCTGGTGGTAAGGGTTGAGGTAGTCGCGGGCGTTGGCGACCCCGATTTCCTCGAAACGCGAAACGGCCTGTTCATGGTCGATGTGGAGCACCACGCCGCCCATGTCCAACGCAATATGGGTGATCTTATTCGTCATTTATGCATTGTCAAAATTAGCCTGCAAATTTATATAAATTGTGAATACAGAAAATGCACAACTTCTTAAAAAGAATATTTAATTGCAAAAATAGGATTTGTTTCAATAATTTTTTTATTTTTGCCACTTGAAAAATTCAATTATTTAATTCATTAAAAACTAACATCTATGAAAAAAATTATGATTCTCGCCTGCGTGTGCATGGCTTTCGTTTTCTCAAGTTGTCATAGAGAACAGCATTCTTACAATGCTTCTGTTACACAATACCATTTCAACAATCACGATAATGAAGTGTCTGTGCAAGCTGTCCTTGGAACGTTTTCTGCATTCTGGGAGGGTGACTACGTGTGGAAAGGTGATCTCGCTTTTACGGATCTGAAGGCTGATGCCCGTTTTACACTGGAATCCAATTTGGCTATTTCTTCTAACTTTGAAAATAAGTTGGCTCAATTCTTCGAGGAAGGTGACTATTTTATCTATACTCTTAAGAGAAACGAAGACAACGTTATCCTCCATCAATACAAATATACGAAAGATGGCGGTGAGGTTCTTGTTGATCTCGTTGAAGATTAATATTGCATCTTTACAATATACGACGGGGCAAAAAATCGTTTTTGCCCCGTCTTTTTTTGTCTGTGGCTTTATGATCACAGCTTTCGGATTACAACTTATAAATCACTATTCACTATTCACAAAAAATCGTATCTTTGCCGCCGGAAAAATTTCATCATTATTAAATACAAAAAGTTTATGGCATTCAATTTAAGAAACAGAAGCTTCCTGAAACTGTTGGACTTCACTCCGACGGAAATCCAATTCATGCTTGACCTGGCCCGCGACCTCAAACGCGCGAAATACGCCGGCACGGAACAACCTCGTCTGAAAGGCAAGAACATCGCCTTGATTTTCGAGAAGACCTCCACTCGTACCCGTTGCGCTTTTGAAGTGGCCGCTTACGACCAAGGCGCACACGTCACCTACCTCGGACCCACCGGTTCCCAGATCGGCGTGAAGGAGTCTATGGAAGACACTGCCCGCGTGCTTGGACGCATGTTCGACGGCATCGAATACCGTGGCTTCGCCCAGGCAACCGTCGAGAAACTGGCTGAATACGCCGGTGTTCCCGTCTGGAACGGCCTGACCAACGAATTCCACCCCACACAGGTCCTTGCCGACTTCCTCACCATGAGCGAGCATGTTGACAAACCCCTGAACCAAGTCACTTACGCTTACCTCGGCGATGCCCGTTTCAACATGGGTAACTCCTTGATGGTCGGCGGCGCGAAGATGGGCATGGACGTCCGCATCGTGGCTCCCAAGGCCCTGCAACCTGACAAAGCCCTCGTGAAACAATGCCAGGAAATTGCTAAAAAGACCGGTGCTAAGGTGACCGTCACCGACGACGTCAAGAAGGGCGTCAAAGGCTGCGACTTCCTCTACACCGACGTTTGGGTCTCCATGGGTGAACCCGTCGAAGTGTGGGCTGAGCGTATCAAACTGCTCAAACCTTACCAGGTCAACAAGGAGACGATGGCTCTCACCGGCAACCCGAAATGCAAATTCATGCACTGCCTGCCCGCTTACCACAACCTCGAAACCCAGGTCGGCCGCGATGTGAACAAACAGTTCGGTCTGGACGGCATCGAAGTCACCGAAGATGTTTTCGAATCCGAGAACTCCATCGTGTTCGACGAGGCTGAAAACCGTATGCACACGATCAAGGCTGTGATGGTTGCCACCCTCGGCGACTAATCCATTGGATCATGATTAAAAAAGAAAACGCGGCCATTCGGTCGCGTTTTCTTTTTTAATCATGATCCCTTCGGTTCTCGCACTCGCAGATATTCGTGAACTGGATGTCAGTTTTAGGAAGAAGCTGCTCCATGGCCTCGTATTCCCATTTGGTGAGCGGTATTTGCCGTAAATCCAAGATTTTCAATGTTCTGCTGATATTGGCGATGGAGTGGGGGAGTACATACAGTGGATTGCCCCAAGCGTCGATGGTGACGAGCTGGTGCAGGTTCCCGATGCTCTCGGGCAGTTCCTCAAGGATGTTGCGGGAGATGACAAGCGTGCGCAGGTCTCTGAGCGCGCCTATTGTTTCGGGCAGCCGCAACAACTTGTTGTGGTCAACATTGAGGTACTGCAACTTCGTCAGTTTGCCGATATTCTGATTCAACCGGCAGAGTTTGCACCCCTTCACGGTAAGCTCGCGCAACTCCGTGAGCCGGAACAACTCTTCCGGCAACGAATCCTTATTTGCCAACTTGGTGATTTTCAACCGATAGACAGGCTTCTCCGCCTTCAATGCCTCCTCAATCGACGTGAAAACCTTCCCGTCATCATCAGGAGCGTAAAGCAGAGTTGTCTTCTGCGCAAAAACGCTAATACAAAAAACAGTCATTATTAAAATGAAAAATAGACCTCTTCTGCCCATAACATTCATAATTCTTAATTATGCATTATGCATTATGAATTATCTTCTCATACGCCATCCTCTTCCCGTCCCTCACCTGTACCACGCCGCAGAACGTGAACCCGAAGTCGCGGATGAGGTTGCGCATCGGGATGTTGTCGTGATGGGTGTCGATGCGGAACCATCTTACGCCTTTGGCACGGGCTTTCCGTTCCGCGAATCTGAGAATGTGCTTGGCGAGGTCGAGGCCGAGGAACTCGTCGGCAACGGCGAGACGGTGAACGGTGACGTAGGGCTCGTCGTAGCTGAGCCATTGTCCGTCAATTTTTTCGTAATAGGGATCTTTGCCGAACACGATGGCGGCGTAAGCGGCAGGCCCAAACCAGTTCCTGACAATGCATGCCTGATGTTTCCGTTTGTCGTTGCGGATGGTCTCTTCATCGGGGTAACCATCTTGCCACTGGTCGAGGCCGCTTTTTTTCATCCTGCGTTTCGCCTGCCCGATGATTCTCATGATGTCGTTGATCTCGTCTAATCTTGGCTTGAAAAGATGGGAACGGCTTGGACTTAGCATCATTTTGGCGGTTCCCTTATAATCAAAAAGAGCCTCGATGAGCTTTTTCTGGCTCGTGAATTTTTTTTCCTCCGCGATTTTGTAAACGGGTTTGAACGCAATCTTTTTGCCGTAAAGTCTGGGGCTGGCGTCGATGACGTGGATTTCGTAGGTGAGTTCGTGAAGGTTCAGCGTCGGGCGCGTGCCCACGTAGAGCATCCCCTTGTGGCGTTTCCCGTCGTATTTCACCCATGTGGCGTAAGCTCCCTTCTCCAGCGTGACGGGCGTGTCGGGCTGCACGTTGGCGGTCGGGAAGCCGAACTTGTGTCCGTTTCCGAGCCCTTGGATGACAGTTCCGGTGATATAGTCGGTTATGTACATGGTGATTCAAAGTTCAAAGATCAAAGATCAAGGTGTCGAGAATGGAGGTGTTACGGATAACATTCATCATTCTGCATTCTACATTCTGCATTATCCCACGCTCCCCGACAACGTCAGGCTCAGCAGTTTCTGTGCTTCGACGGCGAACTCCATCGGCAGCTTGCTGAGCACCTCCTTGGCGTAGCCGTTGACAATCAAGCTCACGGCGTTCTCCTGGTCGATGCCGCGCTGCTGACAGTAGAAGAGCTGGTCGTCGGAAATCTTCGAGGTGGTGGCCTCGTGTTCCAGCACCGAAGACGAGTTGGCGCACTGCAGGTCGGGCCAGGTGTGCGCGCCGCACTTGTCGCCCATCAGCAGCGAGTCGCACTGCGAGAAGTTGCGGGCGTTCTCGGCGTTCTTATCGACCCGCACGAGTCCGCGGTAGCTGTTCTGGCTGTGGCCCGCGGAGATGCCCTTGGAGACGATCAAGCTGCGGGTGTTGCGGCCCAAGTGGATCATCTTCGTGCCCGTGTCGGCCTGCTGGTAGTTGTTGGTGACGGCCACGGAGTAGAACTCGCCCACGCTGTTGTCGCCCTTGAGGATGCAGCCCGGGTACTTCCACGTGATGGCCGAGCCGGTCTCCACCTGCGTCCACGAAATCTTGGAGTTCGCGCCCTTGCAGAGTCCGCGCTTGGTGACGAGGTTGTAGATGCCGCCCTTGCCGTTCTTGTCGCCCGGGTACCAGTTCTGGACGGTCGAATACTTGATCTCCGCGTCCTTGATGGCGATGAGCTCCACCACGGCGGCGTGCAGCTGGTTCTCGTCACGCTGCGGGGCGGTGCAGCCCTCCATGTAGCTCACGTACGCGCCCTCGTCGGCGATGAGCAGCGTGCGCTCGAACTGGCCGGTGTTGGCCGCGTTGATGCGGAAATAGGTGGAAAGCTCGATGGGACAGCGCACCCCCTTGGGGATGTAGCAGAACGAGCCCTCGCTGAAGACCGCCGAGTTGAGGGCGGCGAAGAAGTTGTCGGTGTAGGGGACCACGGTGCCGAGGTACTGCCGCACCAGGTCGGGATGCTCGCGCACCGCCTCGCCGAAGGAGCAGAAGATGATGCCGTACTTCTTCAGCGTGTCGGAGAAGGTGGTCTTCACGGAAACGGAGTCCATGACCGCATCGACAGCCACGCCCGCCAGCACTTTCTGCTCTTCGAGGTTGATGCCCAGCTTGTTGAACGTATCGACCAACTCGGGATCGACCTCGTCCATCGAGGCGAGCTGTTTTTTCTTCTTGGGGATGGCCAAATACCGGATGTCCTGGTAGTTGGGCTTTTCAAACTCGAGATGTCCCCAGTCAGGCTCCTCTAAGGTCGTCCAGTAGCGGTAGGCCTTCAGACGGAACTCCAGTAGCCAGTCGGGCTCGCCCTTGCGCTGCGAAATCCGCCGCACGATGTCCTCGTTCAGCCCTTTCGGGAAATCCTCGATATCAATGTCCGACACGAAACCGTATTCGTATTCCTTGTCGGTGATGTCTTTCAATATGTCCTTTTGTTCGGTTTCTTCTTGTTTCATTTCTTTAGTGATCAGTGATCAGTGAACAGGGTTTGGTGGAGACGTTGTTCGCAGCGTCTCTACGCCCTCTGTCTTTCGGGCGGCAAAGATACGATTTTTCAGGATTGCCGGCGGTTTTTATTTTGGGTGAGCCGGCGCGTAGGAGGCGACGCTTCCAAACGTCGCGAAATTGCATCAGACGGGTTAATTTAATTACGCGGGTGCGATAGGAGGGCAAGTCGTTTATGCTGGATTAGAGCATACATACCCATCCGAATTTGTGTGCGAGTTCTCGGAGCAGGTTTCGGTCAGAGACGGGGATTGTCAAACTGACGGTTTGTTTGTGGGTATTCCTATCCGCTATGTTCGCCGTGTCGATATTGTACTGGCTTTGCAAGTTCATCCAAAAATCCACGGAAATGCCAAAGACCTTTTCCAAGGCTGTTGCTACATTGATGGAGACAGGACGTTTGGCATTGATAGTCTCACTCAACACCGATTCCTTGATTCCTGTCTCTTCAGACAGCTGTTTTTGTGTCATTTTCCGTTCTCGCAGTTCATCCTTGATCAATTCTCCAGGATGTGTTGCAATTGCTGGGGTTAGTTCCTTTTTATTCATAATGTTTCGATATTTCAATCAATAAAGCATTAACGACTATTCCGAGTTCGTCAGGCGTGCTGTGGAACAACAATCTGTACTGGTCGTTAATCCAAACGGCTTCCACACCTCTTAAATCACCTCCCTTTTTCTCATAGTGCAATGATTTGATCTGAAACAGAGTCTCAATCCTTGGTGCGGCCTTGAGGTAATTCACGGTTTTGATGTACCTTTTGACAATGTCTTTAGGTAACTTTTTATACTTGGAGTCTTTAGTGGATCCATTCAAATAGAGTTCTTTAAGCGCGGCGTCTTCAAATTCAATGTTCATCGTTGACTATAATTTTCAGACGGCAAAGATAATAAAATTCTCGAACAATTATCGTTTTTGCGAATTTTTCAGGAGGACAAACTTCAGCACTTAGAGCTCGATTCGGTGCCTTTGACGTCGAGATTCATCAACAACGAACAAAACCTCTTCCCAATCTCGAATATTTTGCTATTTTTGCCGCTGATTTTCAATAGAGTAAGAACCAATTCACGGATTTATTGTAAAGAGAAGTAATTAACATATTATAAACCAAAGCATTAGCTATTATTCGCATTCGAATCAAAAGCGTCGGAAACTGATGATTTAGAATTATCGGATAATATTCACGAGAGCGCAAGCTCCGTTGTACCAATGTAATGTTAATGCTCGCACCGAACAGGTGTGGGCTAATCTAATTGGTACAGCGGGGTTCACCGACGCTCCCCGTGAATGCGATAGAAAGGCCTGCACCTTTCTTTTGCCGATAAGTGATTGATAGTTATTGCGGTAATTGTCAATCACAATGGCCAACAAGAATCTGAACCAGGCGAAGAACGCCAAGAAAGACGAGTTCTACACCCAGCTTGTGGATATTGAGAACGAGTTGAGGCATTATCGGGCTCATTTCAAGGGGAAAACGGTGCTGTGCAACTGCGACGACCCACGCGTGAGCAATTTTTTCCACTATTTCAGCTATAATTTCGAGCAATTGGGACTGAAAAAGCTGATTACCACCTGCTACAAGAACCAGAACCGCGACCTGTTTTCACAGAACGACAGCGAACGGGCGATATGGTTGGAATACCTTGGCGACAAAAACGGCGATCGCGTACCCAATCCCGAGGAAATCGGCATCCACTATTTCAACGGCGACGGCGACTTCCGTTCCGCCGAATGCATCGAATTGCTCAAGCAAGCCGACATTGTGGTGACAAACCCGCCGTTCTCGCTCTTCCGGGAATATGTGGCGCAGCTGATGAAGTATGGGAAGAAGTTTGTGATTTTGGGTAATCAAAACGCCATTCATTACAAGGATATCTTTCCATTGATAAAAAATAATCAATTATGGTTAGGAAGCACTTTGTCATTCGCGAAATTCAAGGTTCCTGATTACTATGAAGAAAGAAGCACAAGATTTTGGATAGATGAGACAGGACAGAAATGGCGTAGTTTTGGTAATATTTGCTGGTTTACAAATTTGGATATATCTAAACGACATGAAGAAATGATTCTATACAAATCGTATGATGCTGAAGAATATCCAGTTTACGACAATTACGAAGCGATCAATATAGATAGAACGGTGGAAATACCAATGGACTATAAAGGGGTGATGGGTGTTCCTATAACTTTTTTGGATAAATATAATCCTGAACAATTTGAAATATTGGGGACGAGTACAATGGACATGCCTAAAGGGGCACCCTACGTGGGTGGAAAACGAATATATGAACGAATCCTCATTCGCCGCAAACCGCAGCAGGATGACCAACCGGTATCCTATAATCAGCCCGATACAACCTTGTCGTTAGCGGCGGAAGACCCCGAATCATACAACCAAAACCGATAGATTATGAAAATCGAACTGCACAAGATCACCGTCCGCGAGTTGGTGGAGGGATACGAAGATAACAACGAGAAGGGCGTGCGCGCCTACGGGGGCCGTCTCGACGTGCGCCCGCCATACCAGCGCGAGTTCGTCTATAAGGAGAAACAGCGCGACGCCGTCATCGACACCCTCACGCAGGGATTCCCCCTCAACGTGATGTATTGGGCGGTGAGGGAGGACGATTCCGAATGTTCCGACGACAGTGGCGCAACGCTTGGAAGCGTTGCCTCCTACGAAATCATCGACGGCCAGCAGCGCACCATCAGCATTTGCCAGTATGTGCATGGCGAGTTTTCGGCAGTGTGCTTCAATGTCCCGACCTACAGGGCTTTCCATAATTTGCAAGACGACGAGCAAGAGCGGATTCTCAACTACGAACTACAGGTCTATATCTGTAGCGGCACCGACAGCGAGAAACTCAAGTGGTTCAAAACCATCAATATAGCGGGAGAAGAACTGACGAACCAGGAGCTGCGCAACGCGGTGTATGCGGGCTCTTGGGTGAGCGACGCCAAACGCTACTTCAGCAAGAACGGCGCCCCCGCAGCCAAAGTCGGGAACGACTACCTTACCGGTTCCGCCATCCGGCAAGACTACCTCGAAACCGCCATTTCTTGGATCTCGGACGGCAATATCGAGGTCTATATGTCGAACCATCAACACGATGCGAGCGCGGCCCCGCTGTGGCAGTTCTTCCATTCCGTCATCTTATGGGTGGAGACCTCCTTCCGTCCCACCAAAGAGCGCAAGAAAATCATGAAGGGTGTCGATTGGGGAATGTTATACAAGCAGTTCAAAGACAAGGTGTTCGACTTCAGTGAAATTGACAATGAGGTGAAGCGGCTCGTCTTGGACGATGACGTTACCAAGAAGACGGGCATATATCCCTACATCCTCACCAGGAAGGAGAAGTATCTCTCTATCCGGGCATTCACCGAGGCGCAGAAGTTGGCGGCCTACGAAAGTCAAGGCGGCCTTTGCGCCGACTGCGGGAAGCATTTCGACCTCTCGCAGATGGAGGCCGACCATATCACGCCGTGGCATGCGGGCGGCCGAACCGTCGCCGAGAACTGCCAGATGCTCTGCCGGGATTGCAATCGGAGGAAGAGCGGAAAGTGAGTCAATTATAAATTATGAATGATGAATGTTGTTCCGTATAAGTCCCAAATATTCAGCATTCAGCATTCATAATTCAGCATTTCAACTGCGGGACGCCGTTGGTTCCCTAATTCTCCATCAGGAACCGCGACGCCTCGATGCCCGCCATGCTGCCGGTGCCGGCGGCGATGACGGCCTGGCGGAAGACGGGGTCCTGCACGTCGCCGGCGGCGAACACGCCCTCGACGTTGGTTCTCGTGCTGTCGGGCTTCGTGATGAGATAGCCCTGCTCGTTCATGTCTAACTGTCCCTTGAAGAGCTCGGTGGTCGGCACCACGCCGATGGCCTCGAACACGCCATCGACTTCCAAGGTGCGCTCCTCGCCGGTCTGCGCGTGCTTCACTTTCAAGCCCGTGACCTTCTTGATGAACCCTTTCTGCTCGCCGGTGATCTCCACGGGCACGTGGCTCCACACCACCTCGATGTTCGGAGTCGCCAGCACGCTCTTCTGCAGCGCGGCGGTGCCCCGGAACTGGTCGCGGCGGTGCACGATATAGACTTTCGTGCAGAGCTGCGACAGGTAGAGGGCGTCCTCCAACGCGGTGTCGCCGCCGCCGATGACCACGGTGGTCTTGTTGCGGAAGAAGTTGCCGTCGCAGGTGGCGCAGGTGGAGACCCCGAAGCCGCGGAACTCCTCCTCGCCGGGCAGGTGCAGCCAGCGTGCGCTCGCGCCCGTGGCCACGATGACCGTCTCGGCGATAATCTCCTCACCGTCATCCAGTTGGCAGTGGAACGGACGGCTGCTGAAATCGACCTTCGCAACGCTCTTGGGCTGCATCTCCACACCCAGTTTCAGCGCCTGCTCGCGCAGCTTGTCCATGATGACCGGACCGCCCGCGCCACCCGGGAATCCCGGGAAATTCTCCACTTCGTTGGTGATGGTCAGCTGACCGCCCTGCTGCATGCCCTCGATGAGAAGGGGTTTCAGGTCGGCACGTGCCGTATATACGCCGGCCATGTAACCTGCGGGACCGGAACCGATGATGAGACATTTGACGTTTCTTGACATATCTTTTTGAATTATAAAGGTTTATACTTGTTTGGACGGAAAAAATATCCGATGCGAAGATAGGAAATTTTCCGTTAGAAAAAGTCGCTGGCTTGGGTCATAGTCATAGTTAAAAAAATTGTATCTTTGCCGTTTGATTTTAACAGCGATGAAAAGACAGTTTTTAACCATAGTATTGTTGTGTTTTTGCGCATTGCAGACGCTGAGTGCGCAGACGCCCCAAACCCCTTATACAACCCCAAAAGACACGGCGTCAGATGAACGTCCGGTGGTGTTCCGTGACCGTTTGATTATGGACATCTATCATACATTCTGGATGAACATGCCGACCCAGGTCTCGCACATGAAATTCGACCCCGGCTTCAATGTGTCCGCGATTTGGGATTTCAAAATCAAAAACAAACCCATAGCAATCGGATTGGGTGTCGGTGTGAGCTATTACACTCAGTATAGCAACGCATTATTACGCTATGACAAGGAGTCGGATGTGATGAAATACTATCTTCTGCCTGAAGTGGTTAAATACAAAGTCCTGAAGATGAACTATTTCAATGTCAATGTCCCGTTGGAATTCAGATACCGTCATCCTAACGGATTCAAGTTCTCCGTGGGCGCCCGCGTGGGCTGGGTGGCCGAAGTCTCTCAGAAATACAAAGGCAACGACCCTGAAATTCCCGCGGACACCGCGAGATACAAGAATCTTCTGATGATGAACAGGACAAAGTATCACGTGGATGTCTATGCTCGAATAGGTTGGAAATTCGTCAACGTTTATTACTGCTTCCAGCCGACCCCGCTCTTCATCGAGTCCAAGGGACCGAAAATCTACCCTATGTCTGTGGGTATTTCCCTGAGTCTTTTTTAGTCATTAATAAAATCGTTTCGTTATGTTTTACTTGATGATTGTTATTTTTGTCATCGGCTATCTTTGCATAGCCCTTGAACATCCGTTGAAAATCAACAAAACGGCTTTCGCGCTCCTGATCGGTGTGCTGATATGGACCTGTTTCATCCTGTCGGGGCCGGAAATCTTTGAGTTTGCTGACTTCGGGGCTGGATACGAGGCATTCAAGGATGCGCATCCTGATTCCGTGCATCCGTTTATCGATTTCATCACCACTCACGAGCTTATCCATCATCTGGGCGACATCGCCGAGATCCTCTTCTACCTGATGGGTGCCATGACCGTGGTGGAACTCATTGACACTTACGGAGGTTTCAACATCATTACGGACAACATCAAGACAACCAACAAGGTGAAGCTACTTTGGATTCTGAGCTTCATCACGTTCTTTTTCTCTGCCATTCTCGACAACCTGACCACCGCCATCGTGATGGTCGCGTTGTTGCGGAAACTGTTGCCCGAACAGCACGACCGTTGGTTCTTCGGCGGTATGGTGATTCTGGCAGCCAATGCGGGCGGTGCGTGGAGCCCTATCGGCGACGTGACCACCATCATGCTCTGGATCGCGGGCAAGGTCTCCACAGGCAGCGTCATCCTCGAATGCTTCATTCCGAGCCTTATTTCCATGATTATTCCGCTTATCGTGGTTTCCTTTGTGGAGAAGGGCGAGATTGACGCTTCCATGCGTCCGAAGGATACCAAAAGTGCGGGTGTGCCCACGTGGCAGCGCAACCTCATCTTCTTCATGGGTATTGCCGCACTGGTGTTCGTCCCCGTCTTCAAGATTCTGACCCATCTGAAACCCTATATGGGCATCATGCTCGGCCTTTCCATCCTCTGGATTACCACCGAAATCCTGCATAAGACGAATCAAGAAGAGTACCGCAAGTTCACGATATCAGGGGTGCTCACTCGCATCGACTTGCCCAGCATACTCTTCTTCCTCGGCATTTTGTTAGCCGTTTCTGGTCTGCAGAGCGCGGGGCATCTCTCATTGCTCGCCGGCAGTCTCGACACGCTCTTCAACGGCAATTACTATCTGATTGACACGGTGATAGGCATTCTGTCGTCCATCATCGACAATGTGCCGTTGGTGGCAGGTGCCATGGGTATGTACAATTTCCCGATGGATCACATGTTCTGGATTTTCCTGGCCTACTGCGCCGGCACGGGCGGCAGCATCCTCATCATTGGTTCCGCCGCAGGTGTGGCTGTCATGGGCATGGAGAAGATCGACTTCATCTGGTATCTGAAGCACATCACTCCATACGCCCTGTTGGGGTATCTCGCTGGCGCCGGCTGTTATGTGCTGACGAACAACCTGATTTTCCACAATTTGGCAACGGCAGTGGCTGGATGATAGCTCGTTAAGGGCAAACGTCATTGCTCACTTTTAGAAATAGTAACAAAAAATAGAAAATATATGGCAAATTATGATGTTATCGTAATAGGAAGTGGTCCTGGCGGTTATGTCGCTGCGATTCGGGCCAGTCAGTTGAACCTCAAAGCCGCTGTGGTGGAGCGCGCCGAACTGGGCGGCATCTGCCTCAACTGGGGCTGCATTCCCACCAAAGCGTTGCTGAAGAGTGCGCAAGTCTATAAATACATGTCACATGCCGCTGATTACGGCATCACCCTTGACGGTACTGTTGCTCCGGATTTTCAGGCTGTGGTGAAACGCAGTCGCGGGGTGGCCGAGCAGATGAGCAAGGGCGTGCAGTTCCTGCTCAAGAAGAACGATGTCGATGTGATTGCCGGCTTTGGTAAACTTGCCGATAATCACCATGTTGAAGTCACAGCTGCTGACGGTACGGTGGAAACTTACGAGGCGAAGCACATCATCCTCGCCACGGGCGCCCGTTCCCGCAGTCTGCCCAACGTGCCTCAAGACGGCAAAAAGATCATCGGCTATCGCGAGGCGCTGACACTTCCCGAACTGCCCAAGAGCATGGTGGTGATGGGCTCCGGTGCTATCGGCAGCGAGCTGGCCTACTTCTATTCCACTATGGGAACGCAAGTTACGATTGTGGAGTACATGCCGCGTCTCGTTCCTGTGGAGGACGACGACATCGCCGCACAACTTGCCCGCTGTTTCCGCAAGCACGGCATTAAGACGATGACCGGTGCCGCTGTGGAGAAAGTGGATATTGTTGACGACCAGTGCGTTGTCACTGTCAAGGACAGCAAGGAGAAGATTACGGAGATCACCTGCGACATCGTGTTGTCCGCTGTGGGCGTGGCCACCAACTTGGAAGGCCTCGGCCTCGAGGAGTGCGGTGTGGCGTTTGAACGCGGCAAGGTCACCGTTGACGACTACTACCGCACGAACGTCGAGGGCGTGTATGCCATCGGCGACATCGTGCATGGACCAGCCTTGGCGCACGTGGCCTCGCACGAAGCACTCGTCTGCGTGGAGAAGATCGCCGGCCACAACCCCGAACCAGTTGATTACAGCAACATTCCGGGCTGTACTTACACGACTCCCGAAATCGCCTCCGTGGGTCTCACGGAGCGCGCCTGCGTGGAGCAGGGCAGGGAAGTGCTCATCGGCAAGTTCCCGTTCACTGCGTCCGGCAAGGCGGCTTCTTCCGGCAACCGCGACGGTATGGTGAAGGTCATCTTCGACAAGAACACCAACGAATGGCTCGGTTGCCATCTCATCGGCGACAACGTCACGGAGATGATCGCCGGTGCCGTCACCGCCCGCAAGAAAGGCATGACCGGTCCCGAAATCATCAGCTCCGTGTTCCCGCACCCGACGATGTCAGAGGCAATTATGGAAGCCGTGGCCGTGGCGTATGGGGAGTGCGTGCATATTTAATGGTTATTGGTTATGGGTTATTGGTTATTGAAGCTTGGTGAATAGTGAATAGTGAATAGTGTATGGTGAATGGTGAATGGTGAATGGTGAACAGTAGTTGGAATCTGTTTTGTACTAATATATAATCTTTTCATCTTATCTTCTTGTTGTCTAACAATCACACAGTCAACCAAATAAAATATGAATCGAATTATCATTGTTGCAATATTTCTGTTAAGTGGTTTCTCGGCTTTCGCGCAGCGTGAGCAGGTGGGTGAAACCGTGACTTTCCACGACACCACCTGGTATGATCGCGGATTCGACTTCTATATTGGCGGCGGAATGTTCTGGGGCGGCAAGAGAACAGCCTTGTATTACAATGGCAGCCGCCAGAACGAGTGCAACCTGGATTATATCTTCAACAATGAATATTGGCGAAGAGAGATTCAGGAAAAGGTAGTGGCCATTTACCCGCAGGTCAGTATGAGTGACGAACTTGGCTATCGCGAGGAAGATTTGAACATGAACCCGCATTATACGCTGTCGGCATGTGTGTCGCTGGGTGTGCGTTATAAAATCCGCAATAATTGGGCATTGTCGTTGTCATATTCCTTTTCACGTCTTACGGTGACCAACAAGTTGCTGCTGACTTACACTTCAGTTTCGGGCAACAACTACAAAGCTCCTGAAATGACGTTACATGGGAAAGAGGACCGCTCCATGATAGACCTCTCCATGTCGTATCTCTTCAGCGGCGCCCATCGCATCGTGAAACCCTTTGTGGAACTCGGCGCACAGTTTAATTATGCGAGAGTTAAGAAGTTTGATGCGATATTGTTGGACAAGAACAACACGCCCCAGCTAACCCTGACTTTGATGGATATCTATGGAGGCGCTAATTATGTGCCTGGAATGCAGACCTACGACGTGATTTACGGCGGTCCGGGATTCGGCTTTTCGTTCGCCACAGGACTGAAACTCGTGGTGAACAAATATGTTTCTCTTGACCCCACATTCTATGGAAGCATGAGTCGCATCAACCTTCAGGTCTATGGCGAAAAACCGTTCACATTCAACTACGGGGTGATGCTCCGGGTGGTGATGAACGATTTCTTTTTCCAGAATCGGTAATCATTTATAGAGACACACGATTGTGCGTCTCTACCGATTTTGCCAAATCTTCCACGCCGCTTCCGCCTGCGCGTGCAGCATCGCCAACCCGTTCAGGGTTCTCGCGCCTCGCAAGATACCTTCTTTCAGGAAAGTTGTTTCAGTCGGATTATAAACCAAATCATACAGAAAATGCTCACCCGATATTCCTTCGTAAGGGATGTCGGGTTTTTCTTTGATGTTCGGATAGGTGCCTAACGGAGTGCAGTTGACGATGAGGCGATGTTGACGGACAATCTCTTGTGTTAGAGCAGAGTAGGGGAGCCCTCTTTCAGGATTTCGGGAGACAACCGTACAGGTGCATCCGAGTAATTCAAGGACGTATTTCACCGCAACGCTGGCGCCTCCGGTCCCTAAAATTAACGCATGATCGGGAATCGTGATACCTTGCAAAGAATCTCGGAATCCTATGATGTCGGTGTTGTATCCTTTGGTGAAAGTCTGGTTGTCAATATGTTGGATGGTTACGGTGTTTACAGCTCCGATAGTCTTCGCTTCATCAGATAATGCATCCAAATAAGGGATAATCTGTTGTTTGTAAGGAATGGTGACGTTGAATCCGACCAAATCGGGATGTTGCCGGATGAAGTCTGCAATGTCTTCAATATCAGTTAATTCAAAAAGAGAATAGGAGGCATCTGTTATATGCTCACGTTGGAATTTTTCTTCAAAAAAAATTTTGGAGAAACTGTGGGAAAGCGTTTTACCGATGAGTCCGAACTCTCGCATTAGGCTTCTTCGTTGGATGCAGCGTTTTTGCGTTTTCTGGCTGAAACAATCCACTTTATGATCACATAGACGATGCCAATGCCGAAGAGGGCTAACAGCGCGATGGTAAGCTCGTGGTTGTATTTGTCAATCAGGTCTTTCTGTCCGTGCGCGACATATCCGAGGATGGCCAGTACCGTGTTCCAGCAGGCCGCACCGATGCTGGTGAAGAGGATGAACTTGCCGATGTGCATCTTGGCGAGGCCGGCAGGGATGGAAATCAGCTGCCGGATGGCGGGGATGAAGCGGCCCACAAGTGTGGAGACGTTGCCGTGTTCCCGGAAATAGTCCTCCGCTTTCTGCACTTTCGCACTGTCTAACAGCAACATGTGTCCTACTTTGCTGTCTGCAAACCAGTAGATGATCGGGCGACCCAGCCAGAGGGCCAGCACGTAGTTGATCAAGGCTCCTATCAAAGCGCCGAGTGTCGCGAACAGTATGATTAACAGTACATTGACGAACTTAGAAGACGTGACATACAAGGTCTCGTTGTCGCTGTTGCAAGCTTGGTAGGCGGCGGGCGGCACAATCACCTCCGACGGGAATGGGATGAATGAACTCTCGATGGTCATCAACAGCGTTACCGTGCCGTAGTTCAGGTGGTTGTTGTACCAGGAAATTACCCGTCCGGTGGCGGATTCCTTAGGCTGTTCAGTCTCGTTTTGCGTTTGTGCTACTGAAGCGAATGCGAATGCGATAAGGGTGAAGAAAAGTAAAATTTTTTTCATGAAAGCGGTTTAATTATTGTGGATGTCTGGAAGATGGTCGGAAAAAGGGCTGACCATCATGTAGATTTCAGGATACAGGGTGTATAGCATGTCGGTGTCCAAGTCCAGAAAATCGCTTCGGACGCCGTCCTGATTCAGGATAAGGGCGTTCTGGAGATGCATTAGGCCGGTCTTGGGCTTGCCGTCCGCGATATAGGACAGCGCAAGGAAATAGCCGAGGTGCTCGTAAAGCTCCTCATCCGGAAGGTCAGTGTAATTCTCTTCCAAAATTTTGATGGCAATGTCTTGACAATGTACCAGATAACAGAATTCGGTCAGCCATGCACAATACTCGATAGGCGATTCGAACTGCTTCTCGGCGGAATGGCACAAGTGTAAGAAAGCGTCTTTGTGACCGTCGGCACGCAAGCAGTCAAGCACCCATTCCAATTTTTCAAGGCTCAGTTGCTGGGTCTCGTAGTAGTGGTCCACGAATTTGGGGATTTCTTCGAGTCGTCCCATCATTCGTAACACGTCCACAATTTCGGAAAAAGCAAACGGGAACTCGGGGTCTTTTTCGTTCGCCATGAGTAATTGCTGGAGCGCTTCATCTAAAAGGTTAAGCTCCTTAAACGCCTTGCCCAAAAGTACATGCGTGGTCAAATCCTTTGACTTGTGAATACGCCAGCAATATTCTATGGCCTTGTAGAAATTGCGCATCATGTAATGCTCCTTGGCGATAGCATAAAGCCCCATTGTGTCAGATTCAATGGAGACAGCGAATTCAAAAGCCTGAAGAGCTTCCTTATGCTGCTCGTTGAGCGCATAATGTGTCCCCATATTCGTCCAGATTTGTTTGTCCAAGGGGAATTCCTGACATAATAGTTGAAGAAATTGCAGTTCTGTTTTGAATCTTCCGGAATGGCTGTCGTTGTTTGAAAGTATTAGCAGGTCTGTGTTTTCAAGAACGCCATTGTCATATCGATATGCCTCTTTGAAGCTGTCGAATGCCTTTTCCGCATCACCTTTGTCCAGATATAGGTTGGTCAGAATGAAATAAGCGTTGGAGGAGGGTTCAATGTCGATAGCTTTTTGCACCAGCTCTCCCACGTTCATTTTAAGATGGAATGTGTATGCAATGAAGGCGATCTCTTCGTACAACTCTGCTGAAGACGGAAAATGCCGCAGTGTCTTTTGCATATATTGCTGCGCTTCACGACGTTGGTCGTTCCAGATAAGATAACGCATTTTCCAGATGACAAATTCCGGGTCGTCGGGGAAGTCGTGCTGTGCCTTTTCGATGGCTTTCTTCAAATAATCGCCCTTCTGTGAGAACATCAGGTTGGAGATGATAATGTCATACTCATCCTCATTATATGCCGTGGGAATCCCTTTGTCGCAGGCTTCACAGAATCCTTTCGCCAAAGATATTTCCTCTTCGGTGAACTCATCTTCCTCATTATTATCATCATAGAATTTCATTCAGCTAATTTTTTTAAGGGTGCAAAAATACACTTTTTGCTGACAGTAGAAATGTTTCATGAAACGTCTCTACAATCAGGATTTTGTTTGTCTCGTCGTATTCGTAATTTGTGTATCTTTGCCGATTGTTTGTGGTAAAATTAATACGTTGATTATTAGATATTTATATGGCTAAAAGCATATCAAAACTGAGAAATATAGGCATCGCCGCGCACATTGACGCCGGCAAAACCACCTGCTCGGAGCGTATTCTGTACTTCACCGGTGTGAACCGCAAAATTGGCGAGACGCACGACGGTCAGGCCACGATGGACTTCATGAAGCAGGAGCAGGAGCGCGGTATCACCATCGCCTCCGCTTCTATCACTGCCGAGTGGAAAGGTCACCAAATCAACCTGATAGACACTCCAGGCCACGTGGATTTCACCATCGAGGTGGAACGTTCCCTGCGCGTGATTGACGGTATGGTGGCCGTGTTCTGCGCGGTGGGCGGCGTGGAACCTCAAAGCGAGACCGTCTGGAACCAGGCCGACAAATACCGCGTGCCCCGCATCGCCTTCGTGAACAAAATGGACCGCACGGGTGCCGATTTCCAAGAAGTTATTGCCCAGATGGAGAAGTACTTGGGAACCAATGCTGTGCCTATCCAAATCCCGATGGGTGCCGAAAGCGATTTTCAGGGCTGTATTGACTTGGTGAAGATGAAAGCCCTCACTTTCTCCGAAAAAGAGGTTTATGAGAACGACATCCCCGCTGAGTTTGCCTCCGCTGCGGATGCCGCCCATAAAAATTTGGTCGAGAAGCTTGCCGACTTTGACGACGACATTGCCGACGCCTATTTGGAGGAACGTGAAGTGACGGAGGAGCAGATCCGCAAGGCTCTCCGTGAGTCAACAATCAAGTTGTTGATTACGCCCGTGTTATGCGGTGCGGCTTACAAAAACAAAGGCATCCAGCCGCTTCTGGACGCGGTCATCGACTATTTGCCGTCTCCCACTGATATCGGCGCGGTCATCGCCCACGACCCGTATGACGAGGAGAAAACCTACACGCGCAATCCTTCGAACAACGAATCTTTCTCTGCGTTGGCATTCAAGCTCATCAACGACCCTTACGTGGGTCAGCAGACGTTCATCCGTATCTTCAGCGGCAAGCTGACCAGTGGCATGAGCCTGTATAATACAAATAAGGACAAAAACGAGCGCGTGGGCCGCATTTTCCGCATCAAGGCCAAGGAGCGCGAGGAGATTTCCGAAGCTGGCGCAGGCGAAATCGTTGCATTGGTCGGTATGAAATACACCCGTACCGGCGACACGCTTTGCGATGAGAAGCAGCCTGTCGTCCTGGAGTCCATCTCCGTGCCGCCTGCCGTCATCGAGATGAAAGTGAGCCCGACCGACAACAAAAACCGCGACAAACTCGGTGAAGCGCTTGCCAAGCTGAGCAATGAGGATCCCTCTTTCCACGCACATTATGATGACGAGACCGAGGAGACCATCATCGCCGGAATGGGTGAGTTGCATCTGGAAATTATCGTCGATCGACTGAAGGACGAGTTCAAAGTGCCGATTGAGGTCGGAGCGCCGAGCGTTTCTTTCCGTGAGACCATTACGCAGGAATACGAGAGCAACTACAAGCACGTGAAGCAGACCGGCGGTCACGGACAGTTCGCGCACACGGTCATCCGTTTCGAGCCGAATCCCGGTAAGGGTTTCGAGTTCGTGGATGTCTCCAAGGGCGGTGTCGTGCCTCGCGAGTACCTTCCTTCCATTGAGAAGGGACTTCGTGCCGCTATGGAGAAAAGTCCGCTGGCGGGTTATCCCGTGGTGGATGTGCGCTGTGTGCTGGTGGATGGCGGCTACCATCCGGTGGATTCCAGTGACATGGCCTTCCAACTCTGTGCGGCTCAATGTTTTAAAACCGCCTACAACAAGATGGCCCCGATATTGATGGAGCCGGTGATGAAGGTCGAGGTGAACACGCCCGACGAGTACATCGGCAACATTACCCGCGACATCAACAAACGCCGCGGACGCATCGAGAACATGCGTCGTTTCCGCAAGGGCTCGCAAAAACTCGATGGTTTCATCCCGTTGATGGAGATGTTCGGCTATGCCACGGCCCTGCGCAACGTCACCAGCGGTCGCGCCAACTATTCGATGGAGTTTTACCAGTACATGCGGATGCCTGCCGCCAAACAGGAGGAGGTGATCGCGGAAAGGAGAAAATAGTATTGCGAAATATGCGATATAGCGGAAAAATGCGGAAAAAGTGTATTTTTGCCGCCGCTAAACTTCGGACGGTCCAAATTGTCCTTTGTGTCGTTTATTAATTTAAATTCAAGATAAAAAATGAAAAAGATTATTACACTCGGAATGACTTTGCTGCTTGTTGGCATGGGCTTTTCCGCAAAATCACAAGAAGAAATGACAAAACAACAGAAAAGTAGCTATGCCATCGGCTTTAATGTTGGCAACGGCATGAGCCGTGACG
>Ga0310691_10002768_pt1 | contig 22347 bp, 11 predicted proteins | sample 176DNAGHGlowgp2_FD_203887 | JGI IMG/M metagenome (GOLD analysis project Ga0310691, IMG submission 203887) | Sheep rumen microbial communities from Palmerston North, Manawatu-Wanganui, New Zealand - 1766 DNA GHGlow gp2 (v2) (version 2) | ecosystem: Host-associated > Mammals > Digestive system >...
GAATAGTGATGCTATGTTGGCAGGAACCATTATCCCGTCGAAGGATTATGAGAATACACTCTTGGGCATCATCAAAGAAGGAACAGGTACTTACACCATCACAGGCAATAACAACTACTTAAGTGGTGCTTTGCGCATCTTGCAGGGTAGGGTGTTGGTGATGAACGACCGCGCTGAGGCTGAGAGCCAGCGGTTACGCGGCGCCTTAGGAGCCAAGCCCAATACCGCTGAAGCCATTGCTTATGTCTTCAGCAAAGGTGTGCTGGGTGGCACAGGCAGCATTGGTGGTATGGTTGATAACTATGGCACCATAGAACCTGGTGCTGACGGCATTGGTCTGCTGACGCTGAAAAACTATGCAGCAGACATAAATGCCAACCTCACCGTCCGCCCACTGTCACGCCTGCGTTTCAAGGTTGCCAGTGCTGTCAGCTACGATCAATTGCAGGTAGATGGTATTCTGAATTACAATAACATGATGGAGGATTTCTCTATCAGCGACAAAATGCCTGTCATCGAGATGGCTGTCGAGCAGACTGCCAACCTCGCCATTGGTACGGAGTTCCGCGTGATGACTGTCAAAAGTAAACAGACAGGCGATTGGCACTTTGATGTGCGTGCCAATAAATATACGTGGGCTGTCGTGGAACGTGAGGAGAATGGGCAGGTCGTATTCATTGTCCGCCTGGAGTCTTATAACGATATGGAAAAGACAGACGATTCTGATGACTCAGACCCGTCAGAGAGCACCATCGGTGCTTTCTATGACGACGGTATAGATGATGCTAAAGATAAAAACACGCTGTGCTATTATGCTGCGCAAAACAAAAAGAATATTGGTGTGGCACTAGCCACCTACAAGAGTCTGCAAAGCGAGCGTGAAGAGGCTGGCAGACAGTTTAATATGATGGTCTGTGAGAATGAGATGAAGATGGATGCCTTGCAACCGTCTAAGGGTAGCTTCAGTTTTGGTAGTGCCGACAATCTGGTAAGTCTCGCTCAGCAGAACAATATGGCTATCCGCGGTCACTGTCTGGTATGGCACTCGCAGGTTCCTGGCTGGTTGTCGTCTGACGGCAAGAAGAACAATAAGAACTGGACGCGCGAGGAAGCCTTGGAAATCATGAAGGACCACATCACCAAGGTGATGACGCACTATAAAGGTAAGGTATGCGAATGGGATGTTGTCAACGAGTGTCTGGATGATGACCAGACGACTGTGCGCAGCAATCCTGCCAGCTACGACCTGCGTCAGCAGAGCGTGTGGCAGCGTGCCATTGGAGACGATTATGTCGAACTGGCTTTCCAGTATGCTCATGAGGCAGACCCTGATGCAGAACTGTATCTCAATGACTACGACGTAGAATTGCAAGGCAAGGCGAAGTCGCAGGCTTTCTATAACCTGGCTGTCAGTCTAAAAGAGAAGGGCATACCCATCCATGGCGTGGGTCTGCAGTGCCACTTCTCTGTTGGCGAGGTTGATAGTGTCAAATTGGCCAAGACCATCAAACGCTTTGCTGATGCCGGACTGAAGTGCATTATCACTGAGTTGGATATGGGGGTGCCCTCTACCACTGCTGCAAACTTGGAAGAGCAGGCTCGCAACTATCGGGTTATCACCGACATTGTGTTGGACAATGATAACTGTCCCAGCATGGTTGTCTGGGGTATCAAGGACAACGACAGCTGGCGCACAAACTCTAATCCGCTGCTTTACGACTCAGGAATGGGAAAGAAACCCGCTTGGTATGCGGTACGCTCAGCCTTGCGCCACCGTGTGCTGCAGCCCGCAGGCATTGGTTCTGTTTGTAGCTATGCCATAGTGCCCAATAGTAGCGTCTACTCCCTTGATGGGCGTCGCGTCAACGCTTCCAATCTACAGTCTGGTCTCTATATTAAGAATGGAAAGAAGGTTGTGGTAAAATAAAGGAGCTCCGGCAGCGTTATATATGAAAGAATATTATTAGACAAGTAAATGAGAGGTTTTATCATGACGTGCATGACCGCACTAATAGCTGGCTGTCAGACAGCCCCCGATATGGATGTAGAACAGGAAGTAGAAGCGCTGTATCAGAAGATGCCGCAGGAAGAGCGTATTGCTCAACTGAAGAGTATGTATATGGAAGAACTCTTCGACGAGAAAGGACAGTTGGACACCATGAAGTGTCGTGAAATGATACCCTATGGTATTGGACACTTCTCGCAATATGCTTTCCAGAAGCCCCGTGATCCCAATGAAGTGCGCGACATGGTGGCTGCCGTGCAAGACTGGCTGATGCACCATACACCCAACGGTATTCCGGCGCTGTTCCATGAGGAGGTGCTGTCGGGTATCAATACGCAGGGTTCTACCATTTACCCCCAGCAGATAGGGCAGGCTTGCTCGTTCAACCCTGAACTGGCTGAGCTGAAGACACGGCAGACCAGCACGCAGATGCGTAAGATGGGTGGTCTCCTTTCGTTGTCGCCCATGGTCGATGTATGTCGTAACCCTTCATTCAACCGTTTGGAGGAGTCGTATGGCGAGGACGGCTACCTGTCGGCTGTGATGGGTACAGCCTTCGTCAATGGCTTGCAACAGGGAGATTTGCGCAAGGGCGTTGGCGCCTGTTCAAAGCATTACCTCGGCTATGGCGGCGGTGGTGATGCTGACGAGAAAGAACTGATGGAAGAGATTCTGCTACCCCATGAAACGATGATTCGAGTAGCAGGCAGCAAGGCTGTTATGCCGGGCTATCATGCTATGAAGGGTAACAAACTGACTTGTGTGGGTGATAGTACTATACTCAATGACATCTTGCGTGGCTACCTCGGTTTCGATGGTATGGTGGTTAGCGACTATACAGCTATCGACCAACTTCCCGTGCCCGAGGGCTTCCTCAACGGGAAAAAGGGTTGGGATACCATGCAGAAGGCTGCTGCAGCCATCAATGGCGGCAATGATGTTGACTTCCCCTCCGGAGCTAACTACAAGTACTTGCAAGAGGCTATTGACTCTGGTCTCGTAAAACAGGAGACCTTGGAGCGTGCTGTCAAGGATGTGCTGCGCTATAAGTTCCGTGTGGGCATGTTTGACAAGCGTCCTTATTTATATAGTAATGAGAAAATCGTTCTTGACATGCCAGAGGAACGACAGACTGCCTACGACATTGCTGTGCAGAGCATCGTACTGCTGCAGAACGACAGCAGCATCCTGCCACTGGTTAAGCCAACTGCTGACAGCCAACTGCCAACAGCAAAGAATATTCTCGTCACGGGGCCTAATGCTAACTCCATGTGGGCTATGTGTGGCGACTATTCATTCCCCGCTATGACATTCTTCTGGAAGAAGGTAGAGCAGGACTTAGACCATCCGCATGTCATCACACTGTTGGAGGGCTTGCAGAACCATCAACCAGACAGTGTCAACATCTTTTATTCAAGAGGTTGTGACTGGACGGAGGAGATAGAGACGAAGTTCTCGCATGTCGGTGACAAGCGCTCTTGGGAGTATCCTTTGTTACATCGTAAGGTAGACTCCGGTGAAACGGCTAATCAGGAAGAGGCACTGGCCATGGCCGATTCAGCCGATGTTATCATTGCTGCCATGGGTGAGAACGTGATGCTATGTGGTGAGAACCGCGACCGCCAGGGATTGCGCCTACCTGGTAAGCAGCAAGAGTATGTCGAGGCATTGCTGGCTACCGGCAAACCCGTTGTCCTGATATTGTTTGGTGGTCGTGCTCAAGTTATCGGTGACCTTGCCGAACGCTGTGCTGCCGTCATCCAGGCATGGTATCCTGGTGAGGAGGGTGGACATGCCGTGGCTGACATCCTGTATGGAAAGGTGTCGCCATCTGCCAAACTCTCTGTCAGCTATCCCAAGGAAGAACTCTATGAACCTGTTTGCTATAATTACGCAAATAGTCAATCGTCAAATAGTCAAATCCAATGGCCCTTCGGCTATGGCTTAAGTTATACGACCTTTGAATACAAGCATCTGCTGATGGATCAGTCTGCACGTGTCAGTTCCAACTATATTGAACTGTCGTTTGAGGTGAAGAATACGGGTAAGGTGGCTGCTACGGAGATAGCACAGGTGTATCTCTCGCCAACGACAGATAAACAGCCCTTACGCTCTATCCAGCTGCAGGGCTTTGCCCGTGTAGCTTTGGAACCAGGACAGACCAAGCGTGTGGAGATGAAACTCTATACCGACCAGTTTGGCTATTACTCTAATGACGGGCATCGTCAGTGGAACATCCAGCCAGGAACATACACAATAAAGGTAGGAGCATCGTCTGCTGATATCCGTCTAGACCAAGATATTACTTTGAAAGGTGAGAAAGTCACCAAGCCCTTACGCAATCACTATTTCTCTAAGGTTGAGGTGACAGACTGAGCATAATCTTCAATCACTGCAATAATGAAGAAAACAATTCTGACATCAAAAATCTATGTATTCGGGTGGCTCTTTGCACTCTTGATAGTTGGTGCTTTGTTGCTGCTTTGCGAACCTGACTTGCTATGGAAAATACAACAGAAGAACCTGTTTCTTTGTACATCATTGTTTATGAAAGAACAGCTGGTAGTACCAGGAGGCTTGCTCTCGTGGATAGGCATGTGGTTTACCCAGTTCCTCTATTACCCTGTGGTAGGCGTATTGATGCTCTGCTGTTGGTGGCTGCTGTTGATGTATATCGTGAAAAGGGCGTTCCGTATTACCGACCGTTGGGCTATCGTGATGCTGATACCTGTCGCTCTGCTGTTGCTGACGAATGTTGATCAGGGCTACTGGATTTATCTGCTGAAGTTACGGGGTCATTTCTTTATAACAACAATCGGTACAACGGCTGTAGCAGCACTGCTATGGGCTTTCCGCTGTTTTCCAGAGAAGTATGCACTACGTACTTCTTTCCTGGCATTGACCTGTGTGGTGGGCTACCCCTTGATGGGTATCTATGGATTAGCGGCTACATTGCTCATGGCTATTTGGTCATGGAGGCTGTCAGTTACTCGTATGCAGGCTGCCATTCATAGCATCGTAGCACTTCTTCTTGTTATTGCCGTACCTCTGCTCTGCTATCGTTTTGTGTACTACCAGACGAATATAGCAAATATCTACTGGGCCGAGCTACCATTGTATTTCATTACGGAGGAATATCACACCTATTATATTCCTTATTATCTGTTAGCGCTCTTCTTTGTTGTGTTGGCTGTAACCTATCATGCCAACCGTCAGGCAGCGAAACCTATGAAGAAGGTTTACTATCTACTGTGTCAGGTGGTGATTGGCATGGTGATGGTAGGAAGTGTCTATACCTTCTGGATGAAAGACGAAAACTTCCACCGCGAACTGGCTATGCAGCACAATATCTATCAGTCGGATTGGAACGCCGTGCTGGAAGAGGCTATTCACCAAAAAGACGAACCGACAAGGGCTATTGTGATGATGCGCAACTTGGCACTGAGTCGTCTGGGCAGACAGGGAAATGAGATGTTCCTTTATAAAAACGGTTCGAAAGCGTATGCTGCACCTTTCGGTATGCGTCTGATGCTGGTGGTTGGTCCTCAGATATACTACCAGTATGGCCTGCTGAACTATTGTAACCGACTGTGCATGGAGATGGGCGTGGAGTTTGGATTCCGTGCAGAAGACTATCAGTTATTGGTCAACTGCGCGCTACTTGAGAACGACAAGGCCTTAGCACGTAAATATATCGGTATCCTGAAAAATACGCTGTTCTATCGTGACTGGGCCGAGCAGGCTGAGGCACTCGTGGGTCATCCAGAACAGATTGCTAAGGATGCTGCACGCGAGCCCATCACCCACATGCTACACTATTCGGATGTGCTGGGTGGCGATCAAGGATATACCGAGCGTTTCTTGATGAATCAACTGGTAAGAAGTGATGACAATAGTGACCCCCTATTTCAGGAACAGGCGTTGTTAGCTACACTCTGGACGAAGGACATCAAGCAGTTCTGGTTTCATTTCTCTAACTACATAGATCTGCATCCGAATGATCCCATGCCACGGTATTTCCAGGAGGCTGCATATCTCTATGGGATGATTGAAGGACGCCAGGATTTGGATAAAATGCCCTTTGATGCTCAAGTCAAAGAGTCTTTCAATCGCTTTGCCACTACTATGTCAAGTTATGATGGTAAAGATGTAAGGATAGCTCGTGAAGAACTCTATCCGTTCTTTGGTGATACTTACTTCTATGATTATTATGCAATGGCCAATCTGCCAGAATACTAATATTATCGGGTTGTCAAGAAAATACTGAGATTAAAAATGAGTAGAAATATCCTATATATTGTTGCTTGTCTGACTATCATGTCGTGTGGAGGGCCTTCTGTACCGGAGGTGTTTACTGAGATAGACCGTCTTCCTAATATATACCCCGACTATAAGGATGTCACCATTCCCTTCAATATCGCTCCACTTACCTTCCAGCTTGATGAGGCTGCCGATGAGATGGTAGCCCGTTATGCTGTTGGTGATGAGGAAATGATTTTTGAGGGGAAGGCACAACCGGAGGCTGACGATTGGCGCAGACTCGTTGAGAAAGCAAAGGGCGGTGCTATTACGATTGATGTATATGCCCGTAAGGCAGACCGGTGGACACACTACAAACCCTTCAGCTTCTTTGTGTCAGCCGATAGCATCGATAGCTATCTGAGTTATCGTCTTATCTTCCCTTCTTTCATCAGCTACGAGGCGCTGACCATCAACCAACGCTGTTTGGAAAACTATGACGAGAGCGTCATCTACGATAATGTGCTCTGCAGTTTCGAGAAAGACGGCCAGTGTATCAATTGTCACCATTTCCAGCAGTACAATCCTGCACGTATGCAGTTTCATGCCCGTCAGAATAATGGTGGTACGATCATTGCCTATGACGGTAAGTTGAAGAAAGTGAATATGCGCAACGACTCCATCCTCTCAGCAGGTGTCTATCCCGCCTGGCATCCGTGGTTGAATATGATAGTGTACTCCACGAACAAAACGGCACAGCGGTTCCATACTGTTCATTCCAATAAGATAGAGGTGTACGATGCACAGAGTGACCTTATTGCGTATGACGTGGAGACGGATGAGGTAACCAATCTGGAGAATGACTCCACCGAACTGGAGGTGTTTCCTGCTTGGGCACCTGACGGAAAGACACTTTATTATTGCAGTGCTCACATAGAAATGAGCAGTCCTACTTCAACAGTGAATGCAGAGGTTACAAGACGTCCCAAAGATGTTAAGTATAATATCTACCGGAAAAGTTTCAATCCTGAAACTATGCAGTTTGGTCCTCGAGAACTTGTTCTCGCTGCCGACAGCATGGGCATGAGTGCTACGCTGCCTCGTATCTCACCTGATGGTCGTTACCTGATGTTCACAATGGGTGAATATGGCGTATTCCATATATGGCACCATGATGCTGACCTGTGGATGATTGACCTGCAGACAGGAGAGGCTAAGCCCATAGATAAAATCAACTCACCCGATACGGAGAGCTACCACTCATGGTCAAGCAACGGCCGCTGGGTGGTCTATAGCAGTCGCCGTGACGATGGCACTTATACACGTCCGTTCTTTGCTCATCTTGATAAGAATGGCAAGTGGTCTAAACCTTTTGAGTTACCACAGGCAGACCCTGGTTATCACCGCCAGTTCATGAAGTGCTATAATATTCCGGAATTCATGCGTGGTCCTGTTGCTATCAAGCCCCAAGACTTTGCTGATGTGTTGAAACGTAATGGTGGAGAACCCGTGAAATATGTCCGTCAACTTAATAAGTAATACTAACAACTAACAACTAATATGATGAAAAAGTTATCTATGATGCTCATGTGGCTGGCCATTAGTGGCTGGCCATTCACAGCCAAATGTCAGGCACAGCCGGCAGGAGGTTTTGGTGGTTTCCAGGCACCGCAAGTAAACCTTGAGACAAGTCAGCAGTGGAAGGACGTAAACTATGCTGGTGATGATAAGCCGTATCACACTTGTGACATCTATCTTCCCAAACAAGAGAAAGCAAGCTATCCTGTCGTAATCCATATCTATGGCAGTGCGTGGTTCTCGAACAGTAGCAAAGGGATGGCTGATCTCGGCACTATTGTGAAGTCACTATTGGATGCAGGCTATGCGGTGGTATGTCCCAACCACCGTTCCAGCATGGATGCAAAGTGGCCTGCACAGATTCACGACATCCGTGCCGTGGTGCGCTTTGTACGTGGTGAGGCTAAGAAATATAAGTTCGACACCTCATTCATTGCTACCAGTGGATTCTCTTCTGGCGGTCATCTAGCATCTATTACGGCTACAACCAGTGGAACGAAACAGACCAAGGTAGGTACTGTTGACATTGACTTAGAAGGTACCATCGGCAACTATACCAACGAGAGCAGCGTGGTGAATGCTGCCTGTGACTGGTCTGGTCCTGTTGACTTGACGGTGATGGACTGTGGTGAGCACATGACGATGGGTGAGAACTCCCCCGAGGATGTGCTGTTGAATGCCAAACTTGACAAGGAACCGGATAAGTACCTTAGTCTCAGTGCTACTCAGTATGTGAACAAACAGAATCCACCGATTATCATATTCCATGGCGAGAAAGACAATGTCGTACCTTGCTGCCAGGGAAAGAAATTTTATGAGTTGCTGAAGGCTGCAGGTGTGAAGACGGAAGCGACTTTCCCTGCAGAGGGTAGTCACGGTGGTCCTGCCATGTATACAGAAGAGAACCTGAAGAAGATGGTCTGTTTCTTGAACTGTGTTCGTAAGGGTGAAGATTGTAAAGGCGGCTGTTGTCATAAGCCACAAAGCCGTATTGTGGAGAATGGCGGAACAGGACTGTTTAAAGCCATCATGAAAGAAGAGCAGGGACTGAAGGAGCATACCGTCTTTGTGCCTCAGGACTTGACTAAGTTTAGCGCAAAGAACCCTCTGCCTATTCTGGTGTGGGGTAATGGTGCTTGTGCCAATTCACCTTGGGAACATATGAATTTCTTGAACGAGATAGCTTCACATGGTTTCATCGTGTTGGCAACTGGTAATATTCCTATGACTGACGAGTGGTATAAAGGTCCGATGTCACGTTCAGAGCAACAGATAGAAAGCATCGATTGGGCTTTTGCACAAAATGCGGACCCACAGTCTCCCTATTATCAGAAACTCGATGTGAAGAATATCTGTGTAGCTGGTATGTCGTGTGGTGGACTACAGACACTCTTCAACTGTGCTGATCCTCGTATCAAGACGATTATGATATGTAATAGCGGACTCTTCAACCAACAGAATGCCGGACAGGCTGTCGGTGGAATGCCGATGCCTCCTAAGGAGAAACTGAAGGAACTGCACACGCCTATTATGTATATGCTCGGTGGCCCGGAAGATATTGCCTATGGTAATGGTATGGACGATTTCAAGCGTATCAGCCATGTACCTGCTTGCGCCATCAACTTCCCTGTAGGTCATGGTGGTACCTATCGTGAGGCACATGGCGGCGAGTTCACTATTCCTGCTTTAGCTTGGCTGAATTGGCAGCTGAAGGGCGACAAGAATGCTGCAAAAATGTTTGTTGGCAAGAAACCAGAACTACTGCAGCGCAAAGACTGGACATTGGAAAAGAACAAGCTCTTCCAAAAGTTAAAGTAAACGACTACCTATTCTGTTACTAAAATATGATGATCATGAAAAAACTATTATCAACCACATTATTATCCGTCTTATTTGTAGCTGGATGGTCGCAAAAACCGGTCATCCCCATGGTGTATGACGTAGAACGTACAGGCTCTCACTATGCGGCACCTACGATGCCGGCAGCTGACCAGTTGCCTGTTCTCCGCGAACTGCCAGACGCCTTGGAGGGAGTCACCTCTTTCAGTGACTGGACAAAGCGACGCAGTGATATCGGTCACATGATCCAACACTATGGAATCGGTACTAAACCCGCCGTGGAGGCCAGTCAGGTAAAGGCTCGCATGGATGGTGATACGCTGATTGTCGATGTGACTGTTGGTCAGGAAACGCTGACGCTGAAGTCCGTTATCCGCTATCCAAAGGTAGGAGAGGCCCCTTATGCCTTGATGATTGGCACGGATATGATTGCTGTTCCCCGCCAGCTCTTTGAAGACCGTCCCATTGCTACCACGACCTTCTCTTCAGCACAGGTCAACGACTACAAACAGTTTGGCCGCCATCACGACAGGGGAGAGCACCACTTCGACCGTCTCTATCCCAGCCTGAAGGACAATGGTGCCTATAGTGAGTGGGCATGGGGCATGAGTCGACTGATTGACGGTCTGCAGCAGTTAGGACCGGAGGTGACTAAGATAGATGTCAAGCGCATTGGCGTGACTGGATGTTCGTATGCCGGCAAGATGGCCCTCTACTGTGGTGCCTTCGACGAGCGTATCACACTGACCATTGCTCAGGAACCCGGTGGCGGTGGTGCTGCTGCCTGGCGTAAGTCTCACGAGTCGACACTGGCTGGCAAGAATCTGGAGGACCTTGACAAGACCGACTACCACTGGTTCCTGGAGAGCCAGAAGGAGAACTTCCACGGCGATAGCGTCTACCGTTTGCCTTACGACCAGCACGAACTCTGCGCAATGGTATGTCCACGCGCCCTTTTGTTGCTGGGCAATCCCGATTTCGAATGGCTGGCGGATGGCTCTATGCTCCCTTCTGCTCAGGCTGCCCTCAAGGTCTGGGAGCGCTTTGGTATTGCCGACCGCATGGGCTGGAGTATCGTTGGTAAGCATGGACATTGTCAATTGCCACAGACCCAATGGCCGGAAGTACAAGCCTTTATCGACCGATTCCTCTTGGGGCGCCCTGTTGATACAGGTAACGTAAGAAGAGTAGAGGATCTTTAAAAAAACTTAATAACATTCAAATAGTTGAGGGAAATGCAAGATATTTCCCTCAACTTGTCGTATAATGAATGAAACCGAATCACTGATGAGTGCTCTAACAGAGAAAGACATCGTGGAGGCAGTCCGCAGAGGACGGCGTGAGGGGCAGACAGAGATGGTCGGTCGCTATGCGCAACGTATCTTTGCCATGGTCGTGAGACAGGTGCCCGACGTGATGGATGCTCAAGAACTGACACAGGACACCTTCATGCGGGCCTTCGACCATATCGATAGCTACGACCCGCAGCGTGCTTCGCTCTCTACATGGCTCTGCCGTATTGCTTACCGGTTGACGCTGGACTTCTTGAAGCGGCGGCGCCCCCTGATAGTCTCGATGGAAGACAGTGAGGCGTGGCAGACAGATATCAGTGACAAGGAACTGGAGGCAAAACTGTCGACAGGTCGCGAAGAGCGCATTGAACAACTGACACAGATGGTAGACGACCTGCCTGCTGATGAGCGGATGCTCGTGACGCTTTACTACTACGAAGACCGTCCGCTGACGGAAATTGCCTACATCATGGGCGTGGAGGCCGGGGTACTGGCCAACCGTCTGTACAGAACGAGAAAGAAACTGTATAAGAAACTGTGTCCGACACTTCAGACGTCGGAATTGTCAACGAAGAATATATGAACAAACAATATAAAGACACGGACTTGCGCGAGGCATTGCGTCGGAAATACGCTGATACACCGCAGTTACCTCCTGGCTTCATGGACGACATGAAGGGGCAGATGAATGCACCTATGGTTCGTCCTGTGCGCCGCTGGTGGTGGGTGGCTGCCGCCGCATGTGTCTTATTAATAATAGGTATAGGGATAACGATGATGTCTACAGGGGAGACGATGCCTACGGCTTCCAACGTGGTGGCCAAGGTGGAATCCCCGCAGGCGTCTGTTGATGTGCCAACCTCCAAAGAACCCAAGAAGGAGGGAACATCCAGCCAGAAGACCGTTAATAAGAAAACAGGCAAGAAGCAACCTGCCAAGAAACAGAAAAAACAATTGCGTGATTCTGGCAAACAACAGAAGACGATTCCTGTGAGTCCTACGGTGAGCCCTGCTTATACCGATCATCTTCACTATGCTTCAGCTGAACTGACGAAGGACACCTTGCCCTACCAGAACCCAGCGCGTGTGGATGAGTTTATTGCCAAGATGGCAGCCTATAACCATGTGAAACAAGGTGAACTGCAGTGTACACAACCCGCCGGCAACAATGTAGTGTCGAGTGTATATGTGTTCCCGGATAATAAAGAGATAGATGTCTTCGGACGACTCTTGCAAGTGGCTTGCTGGTATAGCGACGAGACACCAGGCTATCTGCTGAGTTTCTCGCACCAGCAGTTCTTCTTTGAACTGAAGGATATGCGCCAGCAACTGCAATACCGCTGGATTGCCGAACGTGTGAACGGCAAGATACTGCTCTACGGCACCCATGCACCCTTAGGTACTAAGGAGTCGCCAGCCTGTTACCAAGAATATCGCGATGAGCTCATGCATACAAGGAGTATTAACAAAAAACCGAAAGAGATATGAAACGTATCATGATCCTTAGCCTGATGGCTATAGCTTGCCTTTCTGTGCAGGCACAAAAGCAAAGAGTGAAAGTGCTGGCCTCCAGTCCCGGTGTCTTTGTTCCTCGTCCAGAAGTGAGCACGGATAAAAAGACCAAAAAGACCTCTGCCGTCTGGCACTCCACGAACAACGACTGGATCAAAGATAACTGCGAAGCCAAGAACGTGACCATCGTCAAAGACTATCAGCAGCTGTTCCCTGAAATTGCCAATATGCCACTCGACAACCAACCGTATATGCCAATGAGCTGGCGACTGACTGCCGAGGGCGGCGAGACGGTGATGCACTGCTACTTCCGTATGCCTGCCGATGAGGTGACCCACCTCTGGCTGACGTCTGAGGAGACCTGTCTTGTGGATAGTGAGACGGGTGTGCAGTATCGCATACGTCGTACGGAGCCCGACACCTTCCGCAAGCATTTCAGCATCAAGGCAAAGAAGGGTGATGTCGTTGACCTGAAAATCTTCTTCCCGCCACTGCCAGAAAGCACGAAAGATGTGATCATCTTCGGTATTCCCAACTGGTATCTGGTGGGCGATAAGGTGAGCCTCCAACAGCAGCATAACAACGGATGGGCAGGAGTAGGTTTCGACTACGACGTCAAGCCACAGTTCCATCAGCCTCGTCTGCTTCAGGCACATCTTAGCGAAGACAAACCCTATGATAAACAGAATTGGAACACTTGGAAAGTCTTGACAGATGCCCACCTCATCAAACCACAGAAAGATGGTACGATGGCTATCTGGCTGACACCCGAAGCTACCTATCTGGCTGTGGCCTGCGAGCAGAACTGGACACGCGAGTATTGGGGATTCAGCTGGGGTAATGACAAGGCTGACGTGCTGCTTGACGATGCGGGCAGACAATATAAGCTTCGCGAAGTACAGGGCGTTCCACAGAACGAGTTGTTCTTTTTGGAGGGCAACGCCGGTGACTATATTGCTTATCTGAAAGTATTTGACCCGATACCCCTGGACGTGAAGACCTTCACTTTCATTTCACCCGAAGGCGAGCCTTTCAATGCTTGGGGTGCTAACTGGAAAGGCAGTGTACTCCATAATCTCAGCATTGAGGAACTGCGCAACAACCAAAGACTCTTTGAGTACCAGCCTCGCAAAGTTGTAGAATAAAACGAACGAGAAGTTATAGCTTATTAATCAACTATTATTATATGTCAGAATTTGATTTAATCCAAAGACCTATGGAGAAATCATGGAACGCAGCGATGCGCTCCATGTTTTTCCTGTTTTGTGCCTTTGTAGCCATGACTGCAACGGCAAAGGAGAAAACGGTAGTGTGGCAACAGCCAGCCACAGCGTATGGAAATTGTTATGGTGACGGATTCTTCAACCTTGTCCTTGACGTGACGAAGGTAGAATTGAAGGACACGGAGACCGTCGTATATATCACTGCCCAGCAGCGGTCAGACTATCCGGAGTATTCCTTCCAGTTTGTTGGCGATACCTATCTGAAGGTGGGTGAACAGCGCTTCACCATCGTCTCTGCAGATGGTGTTGAACTCAACAAGTTTGTTCAGACCAACAAGAACAACCTTCGCGAGATGGTGTTTCACTTCCCACCGCTGCCAAAGGGTACCACGTCGTTCGACTTTATTGAGGGTGATGGTCAAGGTGCTTTCCAGATCAAGGGCATCAAACCCGTGGAAGAGCGTTGGAAACAGTTGTTCCCCTCCTATTGGTGCGACGAGCGGGGCGACTGGAAGATAGCCTTCTTCGAGGACTGTGCTGTCTACGACTGCAAGTTCTGGAACTACAAACAGCGTGACGTCAACCCAAAGACTGGCGAGGCCGCTATCGTGATGACCAATGGTAACGAGCAACTGACAGTCGTCATTGGCAAGGACAAGAAAGGTCAGCGCCAGATACAAATTGGAGACAATAAGGCTGTGTATTCAATGATTACCAGTCGTTTTCTTCCAGACTATTCTTCGAAAGATACACGGACAGGTTTTGTAGATAATAGCTATCAGACGGATACGGTGACGGTAGTGGGCTGGCTCAAGGATATGCCGGAGCACTATAAGCAAAAGAAAACCTTCAGCTTCGGTTATCAAGACCTCTATACTGATGAACAAAAGGATGTCTATGCTGACTTGGACGAGCAGGGACGCTTCTGTGTGAAGATTCCGGTGTTGAACAGCTCGGAATTCTTCTGCGACTGGGAGCGTTGTTTCATCCGTACCATGTTCGAACCCGGCAAGACCTACTTCCTGCTCTACGACTTCAAGGAAGGCCGCCGCTACTTCATGGGCGACGACAGCCGTCTGCAGAATGAACTCTTCCGCTTCCCGTTGGACTGGAATTCCATAAGCCTTTATGAGGGAATAGAAACCGCAGGCAAAGGTGCTGAAGAACTCTTTGAACCGTATATCGCATCGGTCGACAGCTCCCTCCATGCGCAGTTTGCCTCTATCGATGCACTCTGCCAGCAGCATCCCACACTCTCTACCCGTTTCAATATGTTTAGAAAAGGCAATACGCTGATGCAGCAGGCAAGTGATTTCGGACAGGCCCGCTTCCGTGCTAAAGGTATGCAACTCTCTGACCATGCCCGCCGCTATGCCTACGACATGTTTTGGAAGAAGATAGAGAAACCATATACACTGTACCGCAGCTTCGGTACATTCCTGCGCGACTATATTGATGATGCGGTAAGGGCACGCAATGCCGTCATCTCATTCAATCTCAAGGAGCATTACAAGGAGTTTGCCACCAACGATGAGGAACTGGCATTGCTTACCCGTTGGGCTAAATGGATTGATGAAGTAATACCCGTCATCAATGCTGAACCCACCGACGAGGCGAAGATACGTAAATACCATGAATTGGATTCGCTGAATGCCGGATTGGTGAAGGAGGTAGATAAAATTGTCCAGAGACCAGAAGCCATGAAGATTGTCAGTGCAGGAATGCTTACCAGTCAACTGAAAGCACACCTTACTACTCTCGACTCGCTCGGTGCCGAAGCATTTGTCAAAGAACTGTGGCTTACTCGACAAGTGTTAAACCATTTCGACCACGAGCGCACATCGCTGGCATCCAATGTCATGGATACACTGAAGACCATGATTGGCAATCCAGACTGCATTACGATGATAGAGAAACAGAACGACTACTACCTTGCTCTTGAGAACCGTGAGTTCGACAAGCTGGTACTCAAGTCTTCTGATGCCTTCGCCCATATTTCAGAAGGAGAAGCGTTGCTGAAGAAACTCGTAGAACCCTACAAGGGCAAGTTTGTACTACTCGATATTTGGGGCACTTGGTGCGGACCCTGCAAGGAAGCCCTCAGCCACTCCACCGAGGAGTATGCCCGACTGAAGGACTTCGATATCCAGTACCTCTATCTGGCTAACCGCAGTTCGCAGGATTCCTGGGAGAACGTCATCAAGGAGTATAATGTCAGTGGTCCCAACGTGGCTCACTATAACCTACCCATCGAGCAGCAGAGCGCCATCGAGCGTTATCTGAATGTCCAGGCCTTCCCTACCTATAAACTCATTGACCGCAATGGCAATGTGCTGGATATGAAGGTTGACCCGTTCCATCTTGAAGACCTTGCCCGCTTGTTACAGCAACTGAAATAAAATTTTTTTATGAAACTGAAACACACACTCATCGCCATTTTCCTTACCCTTGTAGCCACCACAACGTGGGCTCAGGAACAACAACAGGATACAACAACAGTAAAAAAAGAGAAGAAAGAAAAGAAGCTGTACCTTTGGGGCTTTATCTCAGACTCGTTTACGAAGGCCTACGTACCTGACGTCAAGGTCGTCGTGCTGAGAGCAGACTCGTCGTTGGTAGACTCTGCCGAGGTTAGCAACGGCTATGGCAGTTTCAAGACGACGGAATATTATCTGCAGGTGCCTGCCAAGCCTGCGAAGTACATCATCAAGGCTACGCATCCTGACTATGAGACAGCCTACAAAGCATACGAAATCAAGTATGTGGCGCGCAACCGCGACTTTGAGGTGCCGGCCATCCGCATGAAGCGCATCCAGCGCAGCAACTACGATAAGGATGGCGGTTCGTTGCAGGAGGTTGTTGTCAAGGCGACGAAAGTCAAGATGGTCTACAAGGGCGACACCATTGTCTTCAATGCCGATGCCTTCAATATCCCTGAAGGTTCGATGCTCGACGGACTCATCAAGCAGTTGCCGGGTGTGGAACTGAAAGACAATGGAGAGATTTATGTCAATGGCAAGAAGATTGAGAACCTGACGCTCAACGGAGCAGACTTCTTCAAGGGTAAGAACAAGATGATGCTGGAGAACCTGCCGTACTATACGGTGAAGAATGTGCAGGTCTTCAACAAGCGGACACCAAAGAGTGAGTTCCTCGGTCGCGACATCGAAGAGAAGGAGTATACCATGGATGTGGTGCTCAAGAAGGAATACAGGGTCGGCGGTACTGTCAACGTGGAGGCTGGCTATGGTACCGACGACCGCTACAAGGTGCGAGGCTTCGGACTGCGCTATACCGACCGCAGCCGTATGGTGCTGTTTGGTGGTATGAACAACCTGAACGAGTATATCGACTACGACCGTGAGGGTAATGAACAAGACCGCACGCAGGCTTCGGGCGACCGTGACCTCAAGACCATTGGCGGCAACTGGTCTCTGCACACGCCGGAAGAGCGCATCACCAACGACTTCGGCTTCAAGTTGAACTGGCAGGATATCCATTCGGAAAGCGAGAGTCAGAGTGAGAACTTCCTGGCAGGTGCCAGCACTTTCGGACAGTCTCGTTCACAGAGTAATAGGCGTCCCTTCCAACTGTCGGCCAACAATACGTTCTATATCCGCAAACCGGTTTATGTGTATTCGTGGTTGAGCATGGAGTACAACCATGACAAGGGCTGGGGCGACGGCTGGTCGTTGACGGCCAATGACCAGCTGATGAAAGACTCGGTAAACCATACGTGGAGTATGAACTCTTCCAAGCAAGACAACCTGCGGCTGAACTGGGACACAAGTTGTGAATTCAAGTTGCCGTGGGGCGACGAACTAGAGTTAGGCTTCAATATGGGGTGGCAGCGCCAGTGGAACAGTGACAGTTTCTCGCAGAACCGCTATACCTTATGTAAGATGGGTATCGTCGATCAACGTAACCAGTACAATGATAGTCCGTACAATAATTATAATGTCGGTGGCAATCTGTCCTATCGGCTGCGTCTGACGGAGCACTTCTCTATCTCTCCCAGAGCAAGCATCGGCTATAGCTATGACAATAACGATAACCATCTGTATCGCCTGGACTGGCTGGGTCCACAGTGGGCTGTCGGTGGACCGCATGCTATTGGGGAACTTCCTGATACCGACAACTGGCGATTGCTGACACTCGATGCTCCCAATTCGTCGGAACAGGGCAACCGTGAGAACCAGTACAGCGTGGGCTTGATGCTGAACTACAGTAAGTCGTTGGCAAACAATAACGGCTATATGTATTATTATGTGCAGCTTCAGAAGCAGTTCCGCAGGAAGCACATGTACTATGATAGCGACAACCAATACCACACGATGAACCGTAACTACGACTATCCGATGATGAACTTCTACTTCACCTATTCGTTCGATAAGCATCGCAAGTCGCTCTCTGCCAATGGTAGCAGTTCCGTCTCACTGCCTAACATCGGGCAGTTGGTAGACATCACGCAGACAAGCAACCCGCTCTACATCCGTAAGGGTAATCCCGACTTGAAGCCTATGACGTATTGGTGGCTTAATGCCAACTATCGGGCACGTGTGGACAGCATTGACCAGCATTTCACCATCAGCATGAATGCAAACATCCAACATCATGCGATGGCGACGGCCTATACCTATGATGCTACGACGGGTGTGCGCACCACCTGGACGGAGAATATCAACGGCAACTGGAACATGTCGGGAAATATAGACTATGGACGTGCCTTGGGTCAAAAGAAGTTCTGGCATATCGGTGCCAGCCTCAATGCCTCTGTCGGTCAGAGCACCGACATGTCGTCGGGTGAGACCAACCGTGTCACAAATACTGCCTTTACCTTCTCACCGAATGTGCGCTTCCAGAAGGAGAAACTGACCTTCACGCTGCGCGCTAACGGTACGTGGCGCCATTTCCGCCGTAGCATAGATGTTGTTGGTCTACCCGTCGACATGTACGACTTCGGCTACGGCTTCAATGCCAACTACAGACTGCCGTGGAACTTCACCATCGATACCGATCTGCAGATGCACTCGCGCCGAGGCTATGCCGACAGTCAGATGAATGACGACCGCCTCTACTGGGATGCTACGCTCACCAAATCGTGGAAGCAAGGACGCTGGGTGGCTAAGGTGAAAGGCTACGACCTCTTAGGCCAGGTCAATCAATGGCAGTATTATGTTAATTCCAATGGACGCTACGAGACGTGGACGAACAATATGCGCCGCTATGTACTCTTCTCGCTGGCTTATCGCTTCAGTCTGACGCCTAAAAAGTAAAAAATGATACATAAGAAAAAGTTCGTGAGACATAGCGTTGGCTGTGTCTCATGTTTTTTTCATACCTTTGCCCACAGAAAAAACTAACTTATGAGACAACTATTCATTCAACTCCTTTTAGTGTTGGCGATGGGGGCAGTGGCTGCTCCCATCACCTCACCTAATGGCAAGATTAGTGTAACTCTCGATGGTGTCTCACTGAAGGTCTGTTACAAGGGACAACAGGCACTCGACATCGTTGAGGCTGGTATCGCTGCTCCTGCTGCACCCGTGTTTACACAGCACATCAAGGCTGACTATCAGATGCTGACAGGCAAGCGCCGTCATTGCGTGAACGAGGCTAACGAATACAGGATAGGCACTGTGATTCTCCGTGTCTATAATGATGGTGTTGCCTTGCGCACATCATCCGTCAACCCTCAGCCTTCAGGCATTGTTTACCGCATCCCTGAGGGCACCCGTCGCTGGATGCAGCAGTGGTGCGATTCCTACGAAGGCTTTTTCCCCTTGTCAACGACATACAAGGTGGCACCAGTACCATCCTATAGCGGTATATCGAAGTCTTCAGAGGGTTGGAACAACCGTTGGGGCTACCCCGCACTGCTGGAGAGCCTCCCCCTATCTTCCTCCAAAAAGAAGGGGGAAGAGGCTGTCTATGTGCTGATTACCGAGGCGAATATCCAGCATGGCCAAAGTGCCTCGTGCCTCTATAACGATGGCGAACTTTTCAAAGTCGTCCCTGCGGAACAAGAGCCCCCTCTCCCTTTGGAGAGGGCAGGGGGAGAGGCTTCTCCTTGGCGTGTCGCCATTATCGGTACGTTGGCAGATATCGTGGAGTCAACCCTGGTTACTGATGTCAGCGCCCCCGCTCAGATTGCCGACACCAGTTGGATACACCCCGGTGTGGTATCGTGGATTTACTGGGCTTACAACCATGGTTCCAACGACTTCAACATCATCAAGAAATATGTTGATATGGCGGAAACACTGCATCTTCCCTACGTGCTCATAGATGCTGAGTGGGACGAAATGAGCAAGTTAGCCTCCAACAAGGGTAAGACCATTGAGGATGCTGTAGCTTATGCTAATTCAAAAGGCGTTAAGCCACTCATTTGGTATAACTCGTCAATAGGGTGGGTGGATGGCGCTCCGACCCCGAAGTTTCGTCTGAACAAACTAGAAGACCGCGAACGAGAATTTGCCTGGTGCGAGAAAATTGGGGTGGCTGGTGTTAAAATTGACTTCTTTTCTGGTGATAATCAGAAGAACATGGATTTCCAACTAGATTTGTTGGAGAGTGCGGCCCGCCATCATCTGCTTGTCAACTTCCATGGCGCAACGATACCCCGTGGCTGGCAGCGCACGTGGCCTAACCTGATGAGTACGGAGGGCGTCTATGGTGCTGAGTGGTATAACAATGTCGCTACCTTCACCGACAAGGCTGCCTGCCATAATGCCACATTGCCCTTTACTCGTAATGTGATAGGTCCAATGGACTATACACCTTGTACGTTCAGTGATTCGCAGCATCCGCACATTACTACCCATGGCCATGAGTTGGCACTGACAGTACTCTTTGAGAGTGGACTGCAACATTTGGCTGACCGTCCCGAGAGTTATCTCTCTCAGCCGCAGGAAGTGCAAGACTTCCTGTCTAAGCTGCCTGCTGCCTGGGATGAAACACGTTTCATTGGTGGTTATCCTGGAGAATATGTCATTGTTGCCCGTCGTAGTGGTAACAAATGGTATCTTGCTGGTGTCAATGGTACTGATCATGTTAAAGAGGTGGCGCTCCCATTTCGTGGAAATCATGCATTGTTGCTGACAGATGAACCTGGGAAAGATCATACTTGGCGAATAAAAAAACAGCAAAAAGTACCAAAAAGTATTGTTTTTCAGCCACGTGGCGGTTTTTGTTACATTTGGAAAATTAGATGAAACAAGAGAGAAATAGACTTATAAAAAAAATATCTATCTTTGCACTCGGTAACTACAACCATTTTACCAAGTAATGAAAAGATTTGTTTTAGTAGTAATATTATCATTAGTAGTTTGTTTTGTAACCATTGAGGCTGCTGGAAAGCGTTCCAGCAGCACTCTTGGTACTTTTATTGAAAATCCAATGCTTTGGGCTGATGTGCCCGACCCCGATATCATACGCGTAGGTGATACCTATTATTTGGTGAGCACCACCATGCACTTGATGCCTGGTGCTCCTATTATGCGTTCTCGTGACCTCAAGAACTGGGAAACGATTGGTTACGTCTATGACCGTTTGACGGATTCACCCAAATATGATTTGCAGGAAGGTACCGTCTATGGCCGTGGTCAGTGGGCAACCTCACTCAAGTATCACAATGGCCGCTTCTACGTGCTCTTTGCACCTAACGAGCGTGGTTCCATGGGCGACACCTATATCTATAGTGCCGAAGATCCTGCTGGTGAGTGGACGCTGGTGTCACGCATGCGCCATTTCCATGACTGCTCGCTGTTCTTCGACGACGACAACCGTGTGTATGTCATCTATGGCACGGGTGAGATGATGGAGTTGAAGGCCGACCTCTCTGATGTTATTGAAGGTTCTCATGTACAATTGTTCCAGCGCGAAGCTGACGAGACTGGTCTGCTGGAAGGTTCTCGTATGATTAAGCATCATGGTCGCTACTATCTCTTGATGATTTCCCACGTCTATGCTCCGGGACGTCATCGCCGCGAGGTGTGTTACCGTTCCGACAATATCCGTGGCCCCTACGAGAAGAATGTCATTCTGGAATCTGACTTCGGTGGCTTCTCCTATCTGGCACAAGGAACCATTGTTGATTCACCTGATGGCGACTGGTACGGTGTCATGTTCCAGGATCGTGGTGGTGTCGGTCGCGTACTGACATTGTCGCCCTGCCGCTGGATTGATGGTTGGCCTATGTTGGGTGATGAAGATGGACGCGTTCCTAATCATGTCCGTCCACTGATTAGTGGCGAACCTGAGAAGCATATCGTGTGCAGTGACGATTTTGTCTCTGCTAAGCTTGGCCTCCATTGGCAATGGAACCATAATCCCGTCAATAGTGCCTGGTCACTGACTGACCGCCCAGGTTTCCTCCGTCTGAAGACCAGTCGTGTGGTGCCCAACCTCTATCTTGCTCCTAATACGTTGACACAACGTATGAAGGGGCCGAAGTGTAGTGCTACCGTTGTCCTCGACTTGTCACACATGAAAGCTGGCGACCGTGCCGGTTTGGCTGCATTCAATGATGAGACGGGTGCTTTGATGATTAAGAAGGATGGCAAGAAGCTGACGCTCTGTGTTGCTGAACTTTCCGTCAAACTGTCGCAGCGTGACAAAGCGGTAGAGGATGCCACTGAGAAGATAGTCGAAAGCATTC
>Ga0310691_10002769_pt1 | contig 22343 bp, 20 predicted proteins | sample 176DNAGHGlowgp2_FD_203887 | JGI IMG/M metagenome (GOLD analysis project Ga0310691, IMG submission 203887) | Sheep rumen microbial communities from Palmerston North, Manawatu-Wanganui, New Zealand - 1766 DNA GHGlow gp2 (v2) (version 2) | ecosystem: Host-associated > Mammals > Digestive system >...
GCAGAAGCTGAGAAGCATCAGTTTCCTGCGGGTGATGCCCTCACAAGCCAACTATTTCCTCTGCGAGATCCTGCCCCCAAGGACGGCTAATGAAGTGGTACTCTACATGCTGAAGCGTCATAACATCCTGACCCGCGACTGCAGTAACAAGCCCGGGCTCGACGATAGACAATACATGCGCATCGCCGTCAGAAACCATGAGGACAATTCCAGACTGATAGAAGGATTAAGACAAATAGACAAATAGAAAGATAGATGAGAATTTGTATTTGTGGAGGCGGAAACTTAGGACACGTTTGTGCGGGATTCCTAGCAAACAGGGGACACCAAGTGTCGATACTGACCACCAAGCCAGAACGCTGGAGTCAGACGATCGAGATTGTCGCCCCCGACGGAACCTTTGAAGGTAAACTGGCCCACATTTCTTCCCAGCCTGACGAAGTGATACCACAGGCAGAGATTGTATTGGTCTGCCTACCTGGCTTTGCCATCCACGACGAACTCATCAAAATCAAACCTCATATCTCCAATACATGCAAGGTGGGAACAGTTGTCTCAAGTACAGGTTTCTTCTTTGAGGCCTTAGAAGTGCTACCCGCAAGCATCCCCATCTTCGGATTCCAACGTGTGCCTTTTATCTCCAGAACTATCGAGTATGGCAAAAAGGCAGAACTGAAAGGCTATAAGGAATCACTCCACGTAGCCATAGAACACACCGTTGCAAAGGATAGTCTCAGGCAAGAACTGGAAATGCTATTTGAAAGGCCCGTTACCTTAGCAGAAAATTTCTATGAAGTGAGCCTCTCGAACAGCAACCCCCTCCTCCATCCCTCTCGCCTCTACACCATGTGGAAGGATTGGGAACCTGGAATCGTCTATCATAGAAATCCGCAGTTCTACGCCGAATGGACCCGCGAAGCCTCTGTCCTCCTGATACAAATGGATGAGGAATTTCAACATCTGCTAAAAGTTCTCGGATTAAAGCTTGGTTGCATCCCCACCGTTCTCGACTATTACGAGAGTACGGATGCGGAATCCTTGACCAACAAGCTCCACGACATCAAAGCCTTCCAAGGCATCTCTTCCCCCATGAAAGAGGTTCCCAACGGATTCCTTCCCGATTTCACCAGCCGCTACTTTACAGAAGACTTCCCCTTCGGCATGCGCTTTATCGTGGAAACAGCCCATACCCATCACGTCCCCATCCCAACAATTGAAGATGTCTATCAATGGGGCATATCAAAAATCTAACATGATGCAAAGGATCAACTGGATAGACTGGGCGAAGGCCATCGCGGTGTGTAGTGTGGTATTCTGCCACCTGCCACAGTCACAGGAGTGGTTCTATTACAGATTTCTGCAGGCATGCACTATCACGATATTCTTTTTCATCTCCGGCTATCTGAAGAAAGACAGAGGCAGCGACAAGGAGAATTGGAAGAAATACTGGCATGGACTCATACTACCTTACATCATATACAATGTCATTGTCTATCCCTACTGGTTCATCAGATACTATTTGCTCCATGGCGGAATGCCTGATCTATTAACAGCGCTGAAGCCCGTAACAGGAGCATTACTCTTCGAGCACGAAGGAGCTTTTGCGGAACCACTCAACGGGCCACTGTGGTATTTGCCAGCCATACTCTTCATGCATGTCACCATAGACCTCTGTCGCAAAACTAAGTATACACATGTCATGATGATTGGCCTGTGCGTCATCTCGTTTATACTCTATGCAGCCAACAAACAGTGGGAATTCATCCATTCCATGACACCTGTGGGTATATTCCGACGCCTACCTTATTATTATATAGGATATGTAATGGGAAGATATGGTCTATTCAAGGACATAAACTTTAAAAAAGACATCATTGGTTTTGCATGCCTCATTCCCTTAAGTATTCTCTTCTTCTATTTGCATTTGCATGAAGAAAGGACTTTGCCACATGTGATATTATTCTATCCATTCAACATCTGCTATTTATTCGGATTCTTATATGCCTGCAAGTTATTGTCAAATTTCAGTTCAGACATCATCACAAATATTTCTGTTGGAACCTTGTTAATAATCGGACTGCATTTCCCTCTTATCGGTGCTTACAACTACATATTAAAGATTAGTTGTTATGAATGGTACGAAGCACTGCCAACAGCTTTGTTTATTACCGTTATACTCTATCCACTCATCATATATAGTAAGAATCATATACCAAGCCTTTTAGGCAAGTAACAATTATGAGAAATAATAATAAGCATATTAACACATCTTTCTTGATGCTGTTCATGATGTCAGTCGTGAACTTACTTTTCGTCCATCACTATTTCCTACAAACCATAGGATTAGAGGTAGGGCGTTTCAAATCATCATTGGTAGACAATTTAATTGCATGTTTACTGGATGCAACTTTCATTCTTTTCATTTCGTGGCTTATCACAATGAGAAGACTGAGAATAAGCCTTGCTATCACTTTCGTGTTTACACTGATATGGTCTTTCGTCAATACTTTCTACGCGAGATTCTTCCATCAATATCTGAACTGGTCATCCATTGGACAAGCAGGGAATCTTTCTGACACATCAGTTATCAATAGTATGCTGGCAGAGTTCCATACTATCGATCTTTTCTATCCCTTAATGGCTGTCCTGTTTGTTTGGTTATATTTCCGTAGTAGAAAAGAAGAAATCAAACACAAAAGTTTACGGACATTGATCATGACATGGATTGTTTTTGCGACATTAGGTGTTATAGCACATGCTTCGTATATTTTCCACCCACATTATGGAGTGGTCTACGCTCTCGAGAAGACAATGTTCACACCCAAGAAAATGGATTCCATGTGGCCTAACTGGACAGTGTTCCATAAGGGATTCTTCAGGAAACTTGTAATAGACCCATTAACACGTGATAGCGAAGTCAAACTCACGAAGGAACAGGAAGAAGAGATTGAAAAAAACATATCTGACCAAAGCCTGAGAGTAACTAAACGTACTGCGCCAGATAATATTAAGAATGTCATATTCATACTGGTAGAGTCGTACCTTTCCGTCACCTCCGACCTTATTGTTGACGGGAAGGAAATTACACCATACTTGAATAAGCTCAAACACGACAGCACAGTCTATTTTAATAGCCACATGAGGCCCAATGTTTCTATCGGAGAATCTGCCGACGGACAGTTCATCTATATGGCAGGCCTCTTGCCATTGCATTCGGAGATAACTGTCAGCAAGGCTAAACGAGACACCATCATAGGCCTACCAGAACAGATGAAGAAGTTTTTCCCTGACCTCAAATCCTATACATTAATCCCCACGAACCCGTCGTTATGGGAACAACAGCCAATGACCGAAGCGTACGGATTTGACAATCTATATTCTATTATAGACTATCAGGCTGAAATAGATCACGATAACAACGGCTTTCTTTCAGACGGTATGATTTTCAATTACGCATCGTATAAAGACAAATCCATTGAACAGCCTTATTTCTCTTTGATATTGACGATGTCTATGCACCAGCCATACGATGCATTCGAGGAGCATGGCTTTGAAGTGACTGACAAGAATCTGCCTCAGCGTTATAAAAACTACCTCAACAGTTGTCACTTCTTCGACATGCAGATAGGGAAATATCTTGAAGGTCTGAAAGGAAAGGGACTTTACGACAATAGTCTGATTATCATCGTATCAGACCATGATGCCCGTCCCAGATATCTGGATATGGAGGGAAAGATTTCCGATGACATCCCCATCTACATCATCAATGGAGGCTTTAACCCTTCTGATGCATGGGATGGTGAGTGCAACCAATTGGATGTGTATACCACCATTCTTGATATTATGGGCATAGACAGTCAATGGCGCGGACTGGGGCACACACTGCTGAACAGGCACTATCAGAACTCGGTAACGGAAAAGTCACAAGAAATATCCGATTGGATTATATACAGTAACTATTTCAGCAAAATAGCATCCGAATAGTCATGAAGAAAATGATTCTTTTCCTACTCCTTGTTATCGTCATTGTACTGCTGATTTGGTGGCGAATGCCGCTGAAAGACAGTGGGTGGAGTAAACAGACCATCTACGTGGGATTACTGGATGCCTGGCATGGGGCATCAACAGATGACAGGGCCTATGCCATGTGGATAGATGACGACAGCACGGAAGGCGTCTTTGAAGTCAAAGCCATAGCCGATGAAGTCGGAATCAAACCTGCATTCGCCGTCATTGCCGACAAGATGAAGCCTGAAGTTGCAGACTCTTTGGCCTCATGGCAGCATCAAGGTGCAAGAATCGTGTTGCACGGACTACGCCATGAGCGATGGAAGGACTGGAACGAGACACAAATAGAGAACGACATCAGACAAAGCTACATTAGACTTCATGAACAAGGATTTGATACTACCCATATCCTGAAGTTAATTATTCCTCCTCACGGCTGTAACACCAGAAAGATCCGAAAGGTCATCGCCCAACAGGGATGTCAGATGATTTCGGGCGCTAATCTGGTCAATCCGGATAGGCATGTTTTTCAATTGGGGCGTATCGGCATTGGGCCTGGCACGGACCTTGTCGCCATGCGAGAACTGTTACAAAAAGCGTACGACAGGAAAGCATTCGTCATCTTCAGCACCCACTCTTCCATCCCAGAGATCTTCTCTGCAGAAAAGACTAGAGAAGTCCTCATCATGGCCAAAGAGATGGGGTTCTGTTTTGAACCTTAAGAGTAGAACGACCAACGGTCTACCTTCGAGATAAGGTCATCAATCCCCAGAATGGCAAAGAGTTTCTTCCTGATTCCATCAATTAAGGCTGTAACCACAAATATCAGGCAACACAAGCCAAGGACAATAAAGGGATATATCCATTGGTCACAGAAAGATGTCAACGAAACAGAACTCCATAACCAACCTCGCACCATCAGATGGTCATGAATCAGGTAAACACCAAATGTATAAGGTGCCAGCTTTACCAATACTTTCCAGAAACCAGATTCAGAGATCTGCATTTGTCTAATCATGATAAAGACAAGCACGGAGAGGATAAATGGAAGGCCATTATAATTAAACCAAAGCAATGATACTGCATTATCATGATACCCTAAAAACACCTCAAACCCCATCGTCAACAATGTAACAAACAGAGCTGATGCCAACAACCATGTCATTGGAAGCTTTTTAAGATGATGCTTGATAAAGCCTGCCACCAGGAACAAGTATGCGAACGACCATACGGAATTGCCATGAGTCACATGGAAACGCTTACCCAAAGGGAAGTCTGGAATAATGGCCAGACACATAAAAGCACCACCTATCAAAAGCCAGACATATTGCTTATAAGATAATTGTTTGACTAACAAAGCTAAGAATGGCGAAAGGATTAACAAACCTATATACTGTGTCACAAACCAATAGGCATCTGTGCTGATGGGGAAGAAACTCTTTCCCAAAGCAACGACACTGAAAGGTTCTTTCTGCAAAGACATCAACAATAAAGTAATGACAACAGAATAAAAACAAGCATACGTCCAAGTCCTGACAATCCTACTCACTTTGAAGTTCAAATCCACCAGAAAATAACCTGAAACCATCACGTACAGGTTGACTGCGATGCTGCTAAAGACCAACAGGAAATCAGAGAACAATACATTTGATAATGTGACAGGATTGCTGACACTAAAGCCACATCCATCACCAACACCATGTGTCAGACAATGATAAACCACTATGAAAAACATAGCGACTGTCCGCATCACCTCAAAATTTGGTTCTCTTTTCATAACTTATGATATTTTCATGCAAAAGTAGAGAAAAAAAGTAAGAATACAAAAGATATCATCTTTTTTTATTATCTCATTTGGTTATTCTCTCACTTATTCGTACCTTTGCATCCATGAAAGTGATGAAATGGTTCATATTTCTATTGTTAATCGTGCTCACTGCGTGTCGTGAAATGGATGAGCACAAGACCATCATCTGCATTCCTGTCTATGGCCAGAGTTTGGCGTTAGGAGAGGATGCCCAAAGAATCACAGATTTCGACTCATTAGCAAATTATGCGGGAGGACGTATAGTTACGGAGAAAATGGATCATCATTTCGGTTACTTCGACATCAATCCATATAAACAATTCGCCAAAAAGATACTACATCATCAGAATCGATCATATGAACTTTCCGTTTACAGTATGGCACAATGGTTAGCAGACCATACTGGGGAAGACACACTTATCTGTATATTTCCTGGGGGACAAGACGGAACAATCATTGCCAACTTAGGCAAAGGCAGTGCACCATATCAGAAATTCATCAAAGATATCGAAACGGCTTATGAATCTGCCCAGAAAAAAGGTTGGATCTTTGAAATGCCTGCACTCTGTTGGATGCAGGGCGAAACGGACATTAACAGTTATCCTGGGACCAATTATCGTGAACTATTTCTCAAATTCTCGAAAGATATTAATAATGATGTCAAGCGCATCACTGGTCAAAAGAAAGACGTTGAGATCATTTGCTATCAAGCTAACGCTTTAACAAGAGCCCCTTATTTCAATGCTCTTTCTAACAATTGTCCTGAAGCGGAAGTGCCACAGACACAAATGGAACTGATTCGTGACAATCCTACCTTCCATGCCAGCGGACCAACCTATCCCTACGATTGTGTCAACGAAATCATACACATCGACGGAGTTAGCCAGAAGAAACATGGTATGTTAGCAGCACTGTCAGCCATAGATATTCTCAAACACCAAAAGCATCTGCGCGGACTGCTCCCCCAAAAAGCACAATGCCACAACAAAGAGGTCGTTGTGGACTTCAACATAGCATGTCCTCCCCTCGCACTTGACACCATTCAAGTGACGAATCCTGGTCACTACGGATTTAGTGTCATTACACCAGATAACCGTGATATCGTTGAACAGGTTATTCTACAAGATGACCGTGTGCATCTGATATGTAGCGAGTCTCCCGTGGGATGTCGCGTCCGTTATGCTATCAATGGAGAAAAGATGAAAAGCGGTCGCTTGCACGGACCACGTGGAAACCTACGTGACTCTCAAGGCGATTCCATTACAACAACCATTCAAGGGGAACCCTATCCTATTCATAATTGGTGCTACCAATTTGACATGCCCATTGAAACGGACATAGGTGTTAGCAAACAAAAATAATCGCAAAATTTTGATAATTCATAGATTATTCGTATTTTTGCAGAAAAATAAACAACAATGGTCGTCAATTCACTCGCATTCCTGTGGTTCTTCCTGATCGTTCTCGTGGTATACTACCTATGCCAGACGAGGAAGATATGGCAGAATGTATTCCTATTAGGATGCTCATATTGGTTCTACTCACAGGTAGACATCCGAATGACAGGTCTGCTCGTCATCCTAACTCTGGTATTCTGGCTATTAGGAAAAGGAATCTATCATTTTATGATTCAGGAGAAAGAAAGGAAAGCAAGTTGGCTCACGAGTTTGGGCGTAACTATCGGCATCGGAGCCCTGTTTTACTTTAAATACCTGAACTTCTTCATCGAGTCTTTGGTCTCTTTAGCCTCACTATTCGGAATTCACATGAGTTGGACAGCCCTTCATCTCATTGTACCTATCGGGTTAAGCTTCTTTACTTTCAAGTTGATGAGTTATGTACTCGATATCCACCATGGGAAGATTCTGCCAGAAAAAGACATTATTAGCTTTGCCAACTACATCGCCTTTTTCCCCACGATTCTCTCAGGACCTATTGACAGGCCCAGGCCCTTCCTGACACAGGCGAACGAATCCCGACGTTTTAATCCCGACCAACTGATGATAGGATTCCGTCGGGTGTTGTGGGGTATGTTCCTGAAGATGTGTATCGCCGATCGTCTCGACCTATACGTGAGTGCTATATGGAACAACTACGAACATCATTCTGCTATCTCCATTCTCTTTGCCTCCCTGCTCTATCCACTACAAATGTATGCCGACTTCGGCGGTTATAGTGAGATGGCCATCGGTGTGGCACTGATGTTGGGGTTCAAGGTTGCAGAGAACTTCAAGCGTCCCTTCTTTGTGCTCGATATTGCGGGTTACTGGAGCCGGTGGCACATGACACTCACCAGTTGGCTGACAGACTACGTGTTCCTGCCATTGAATATTAAGTTCCGAGAATGGGATGTCTACGGCACAATCTTCGCCATCATGCTAAACATGACGTTTATCGGACTCTGGCATGGGGCGAACTGGACCTTCCTCCTCTTCGGTATCTATCATGGTCTGTGGTACATCCCGCTGATGGTTGGTGGCAGTTTCTTCAAAAAACGGAAGATCAAGGTCAATGCCCATGGCTGGCCGAAACAACAATACGTATGGAAGATGATCGGCATCTATCTGGTAGTCACCTTCGGCCTGATGCTCTTCCACTCTGCCACCATCGGTGAGTTCTGGCACATCTGCGAGCGCATTGCCACTCACTGGCAGGGAGGGCTGTTTACAGACCTTTCTACAATGGTCAACGGAGCGATTTGTCTCATCGCCCTTATCTATGTCGATATCCAAGAGGAATGGTTCCCCAAATATCAATTGCCCCTTCCACGAATAATCAACAGCTGGCGTTGGGAACTGACGATGGCAGTAGAGATCGTTGCCATCCTGCTTTTCGGTGTTTTCGACAATAACCAATTCATCTATTTCCAGTTCTGACATGAAGAAACTACTCATTCATATACTCGTCATTGCAGTCCTGTTCTTCGTCATCGACAGGGCTTTGGGACAGCTGCTGAAACAGCTGTATAGCCAGTCGAACACCACTGAAGAATATAAGATTGGCTATGCCAACGCTGAGACTACCGATGACCTGCTCTTCATAGGTAGTTCAAGATGCCTGCACCATTATGTACCATCAGTTTTCGAAGATGCTTACGGCATATCCAGCTTCAATGCTGCAGACTGGGGCATCAAGAACATCTACTACCACTATGGACTCTTAGGGAATATCCTGTCACGTTATACGCCAAAGGTCATTGTTTTCGAGATCCATCCCTGCGACTGGATGGATACACCATACTCAGGAACAGAGAGAGCCGGTTCTTTGGCTCCTTTCTGCGGAATGAGCGATGCATGTGACGAGATGCTGAAGATTTCAGGTAATTATTGGTTCTATAGGCTTTCATTGGTATATCGTTATACCGGCAATCTGCCTGGACTACTATTGGGACATTGGGGTGGTATGGACAGGAGTCTGAAGGGATGGAAACCGCTTGACGGGAAAATGGACCCCACAGGTCTTGTTGCGGAAGAGTTCCCATTCCCGATTCATCAGGAGAAGCTCAAGTTATTAGAGCGATTTATCCAAGACTGTCAGGCCAAAGGCATCCGACTATGTCTGATTGTCTCCCCGATGTATATCTGCACCGAACAAGATGTGTATAAGGTGCCTCGTGATTTGGCCAAGCGATACAACATTCCCTTCTTTGACTATTTCCGTGACCCGCAGTTTATGGGCCATGCCAGATTATTCTATGACTACGGACACCTAAACAAAGAAGGTGCCATCATTTTTTCCAAGAAGGTTTGTAGTGATTTGAAAGACTTTATCAAACAATAATTCCCATGAAAGTATTTCATAAAATTCTAATAGTCTTCAGTATCCCGATTATTTGTTTCGCAATATATACAATTGCAGTCATTACCCATGACCGTTGCACCCTCGAGGGACACAAGACCGTCATCTGCATTCCAGTATATGGACAAAGCTTAGCCTTAGGAGAAGAGGCCGTCAGAATAACAGATTTCGATTCACTAAGAATCAATTACGATGGGCGAATTGTTAATGAGCATCTTAATTATCAATTTGGAGGATACGCTGAGCAAAGATGGAGACGTACTGTCAAAAGATTATTCGGCATGCACAAAAGATCCTTTGAGCTATCCATATACAGAATGGCAGAAGAATTAGCCACTCAACTTGGAAATGACACCATCATCTGCATTTTCCCCGGAGGCATGGGAGAGTCTCCTATCCGGAATTTGACCAAGAGGGCAACACTATATCCAAGATTTATATATGACATCAACGAGGCATACATGCAAGCAAAAAGAAGAGGTTGGGATTTTTGTGTACCAGCCATATGCTGGATGCAAGGAGAGTCGGACATCAGGGAATATACGAAAGAAGACTACAAAGAAACCCTCAAACAGCTGCATGCCGATCTGAATAGAGCAGTAAAAGTCATAACTCATCAGAAAATGGACGTTCACTTTGTATGTTATCAAACAAATGCGGTCTCAATTGCTGATGATTTCAATCCTTTAAACTATGATTGCATTGAGATGAAACCATCCCAAGCTGTCGTTGACTTTATTAACGAAGATTCCCTATTTGATGCAAGCGGGCCAACATATCCATATCATTTCATGCGTGAATATCTTCATATTGATGCCATCGGACAACAACATATCGGATATCTCGATGCGATAACGGTAATGAACATCATCAAAGGAAAAGGAAAAACCTACGGTCTGATACCGCAGTCACTATCTGTTGAAGGCAATGATGTTATTGTTAATTTCCGCGTCCCTTGTCCACCACTTGTCATAGATACCGTCAATGTTAGATATGCAGACAATTATGGCTTCAGCGTGATAAACCAGATTGGAGAAAACATTATTTCAGATGTTTCAATTGAAGGAGATCATGTGAGGCTTAGTTGTAACAATTCGCCGATTAATTGCAAAGTACGATATGCCGTAAATGGTGACAAGTTGAAAAGCGGCCGTCTACATGGGCCACGAGGGAACCTGAGAGACTCTCAAGGAGAAAAAGAAAAAATGACTGTACAAGGTAATACTTACCCCGTTCATAACTGGGCATACCAGTTTGACATGCTATGCAAATAATGGACATCGAACTGGCTAAAAGAATAGAATATATTGATGCTTTGAGAGGATTTGCGATGATCCTTGTGATATATTTCCATATACCAAGCTATTGTTTGGGGAATGCATACATAGGATTCAATGATATTCTTGAATGGGTAAGAATGCCTCTTTTCTTTTTTATCAGTGGCTTTGTTTTCTATAAAGCAGACCGAATATGGGACTCCAAGACCATATCAAAAATCCTGAGGAAGAAATTCATGGTACAGATTATACCAATGGCTGTGTTCATGACTCTTTTCTTAATTCTGTTTGACTATATGGAACCGGCATCTTTCGGTAGCGACAAAAAGGGATATTGGTATACATTTGTGTTATTCGAATACTTTGTTTTATATATTGCAGCCGAGGCAATCTTTAATAAAGACCAAACCGCTAGGGGAGAGATTCTCGTTTTCTTATCAGTTTTATTAATATCCCTTTCATCCTTCTACTATGCGAAATACTATACAAGGTACTCCGATGAATTAGGTCATTGGAAGACCTTCTTCGGAATTCTAAGTTATGTTAAGTTCAGGCACATGATCTTCTTCTGGTTTGGTACAATCGTCAGGAAGTATTTTGCAAGATTCATAGTAATAACAAACAATTATTATGTCATAACAACCATCGGGTGTCTCTTTATTGCCATGATCATATTCCCTTCTGTATATCATACCACAGGATTTGAGTATCCTGCTTATACAATATCAGGCATTGCAAGTACAATACTTGTATTTACCTTCTTCAGGAAAAACGAACAATTATTTACCAAAGACAAATGGTTGGGCAAAAATCTCCAATTCATTGGAAGGCGAACACTCGACATCTATTTAATACATTATTTCTTCCTGCCTTATCATTGTTTACAAGACTTCGGAGCATGGCTCATACACTATGACAACAAGGCATTGGAAGTCATAGTCATCCTACTATTATCACTCTGTATAATTGTTGTAAGCCTGATGGCAAGCAGTATTATCCGTCTCGATCCTATCCTGGCCCACTATCTCTTTGGCGAGAAAAGAGAAAAAAATAAGTTGAAATGAACAAAGACATCAAATTTAGTGTAACTATACCAGCCTTCAAGGACAAGTATCTCAAGGAAACGATTGATAGTGTGTTGGCACAGACCTATTCCAACTATGAGGTTGTTATTGTCAATGATGCATCGCCATATGACCTTGACAGCATTGTCTGTCAGTATGACGATTCGCGCATTCGCTATTTCAAGAATGAAAAAAACTGCGGTGCCAAGGATGTCGTTGACAACTGGAACATCTGTCTCAGTCATGCCATAGGAGAATTCGTGATGTGTATCGGTGATGATGACAAACTGACACCAAGATGCCTACAGGACTTTGTTGAATTAATTGAAAAATATCCAAACTTGGATTTGTATCATGCACGAAGCGAAATCATTGATGATGATTCCAATTTCGTCAAGACTTTGGAACTTCGGCCAGAATGGGAATCGGTCTATTCTTTAATGTACAATCCCCGCAACACCCACTTAGGTGATTGGCTCTTCAGAACAGACGCTCTACGCAAAAACGGCGGTTTCTACAAACTGCCATACGGTTGGCAGAGTGACGATATCAGCGCATTCATAGCTGCAGCAAGTTATGGAGTTGCCAATACACAAGAAGTAGGATTTCAATATCGTGGCAATTGTCTATCCATCAGCCATGACCTCACCTGCATAGAAGACAAGATTGAAGCAGTCCGTTTCGCAATAAAGTGGCGCCTTAACTTTATAGCCAAGCAGCATCCAGATAACGAAGAAGACAAACGGTACATAGAGCTTATTCAACGAAATGCTCTATCAAGTGGCAATCAAGAGATTGATGACATGGTAGAATTTGATATCCGCAAGCACTTTTGGACTCGCAGTTGGTTTTGGCTCTGGCATTGTCAGAAATATGACATTTCTTTCCTGCGATATATGTGTTGTATCATAAAACACATCAAATATAAGTTCTAATATTAACTCATTTATTATTTCAAATAATATTTTCAAAATGAAGAAGAAAAAAGTACTAAATGTAGGATATGGAAAAATCGCCCTTGTTGCAGAATACTATAAAGGCAACATGTCTAGTCGTCATTTCTATGGAAGCATTGAATTAGAGAAAAGTGGTAAATATGATATAAAGAACATCTCTCTAGATAGCAGACAAAATTTAAAGGGATCTATTCATAATAATTTCATGATGCTAAAAAAATCTGATATTATTTTCATTCCATATCTATTTGTAACACCATTTTTCTTTCTAGCAATATTAAAACACTTAAAATTAAGCAAGAAGAGAATTATAGCCATTAGCCATGCCACCTTGAAACAAGGAAATGGGACAATAAGCAGAATCATATACAAAATGATTTATAGCACATTGGATGTTGTGTTTTTCCATTCTCAAAAGAATCTTGAAGAAAGTATAAATAATAAATCTATTAAGTCTTCACAAGCACGTTTCCTCTACTGGGGCGATGATTTGGATTATATTGATAAAACCTATCCCAACCCCACAATGGGAGATTTTTTCATTTCCACAGGCCGTGAACAGCGAGACTACCAATCTCTTATTGATGCATTCAATAACAATAATATCCCGTTAGAGATATACACAAATCGAATTAACTACGACAATCACTACGACTTTTTAGGTGAAAATATTGGTAAATATAATAATATCAAGATAGAATTCGTTGAACGCACAAATGAATCAACGGTCAAACTAGCCAAACGAACATCTGAATGCTTATGTGTGGTTGTCCCACTCAATAAGGATCATGTAAATTATTGTCTTGGTCTCACTTCTATTGTAGAAGCTATGGCGATGAGAAAACCTATTGTAAGTACATACAACCCCTATTCGCCTATTGACATCGAAAAAGAAGGTGTCGGTCTTATTGTTGATGAAAAAATGACATGGAAAGATGCAATTAAATATATTTACACTCACAAAGAAGAAGCCCAAGAGATGGGAGAGAAAGGTCGTATGCTTGTCGAGAAGTTATATAATATAAAAAAATGTACTGAACAAGTAGAAGAAGCCATTAATGAAAAGTAAACTATTATATTGATCTTTTCATGTTCTCAGCCATTCGGGGGGTATTATTTCGTCGTCCACCTTATCAGCAAACCAACGGTCTGGAGCGACAACAATTTTGTTAGAATTGTTGTTTAACCACGCGCCCCACCAACTAAATGTACTATTTGCAATAATATTATGTTTACATATCGACATCAAGTACATATCCTGCCAGGAATCTTTTCCTCTATTAAAAGTAATAATATCCGTATTTCCTAATTCAAAATTATCAGAAATAAAATCCTGATCGTCTGAAAAAACAAAGAAATGAGGATCCAACACTTTACTTTTCACTATATCAATAGCACGCTTATAATAGTTCATATCACATACTTTACCTAACAACTCATAATAAAAGCCATTAAGGTAATCTCCTCGCCTAACATGAACACTAATACTATTACAATCTTTTATTTTTCTAGCAATATCCTTTGTTTTCTCAGATAAATGTTTCTCGGAGAATTGAAATTCTTTCAAAATCAAACTTCTACAATGATCAAAATACTTATAACTTTGAAAATAACCAACATAATACTGATTATTCTTAGGATTGTTAAATACAGAAACTAGATAATTAACAGGTTCTTTATCTGAATATATACCTTCAAAAGGATAAAACAAAAACTTATGGGGAATTTTATATTTTTTATAATGAATACTCCTAAGTTTTTGAAGAATCAAATAATAAAACTTTTGAAATATATTTATGTTTCCCCATATAGGTAAATTGGGAAAAATCGCATTCAAACTATAATTATTATGTTCTAAGTTTGTCTTTGACAAAAAAACATATGCTGTTATACCTTTTCGGCGAAAAGCAGTTGCTAATGCATAATAAAACATTACATTTCCAAGTCCTCCAAAAGCAACTATTACTTTCATAAGCAAAAATACAACTTATTTCACAAGATTATCTTCTGAATCCACATAATGATCTGTCTTGTGGAAAATTCTAGTTATCCCCTTTAACTGAGTCCTGATATTCTCAAAGAAACTCAAATACATCGGCTTGTTGCCAATAGTACCATAACCCGTGACCGCACGGCAGCGACGATCATGAACAAAGACTATCTTTCCGTATTTCTTGAGATTAAAGGCCATTGAGCCATCTTCACCACGGATGATATCAACACGATATGGTTCCTGACGGCCATAATCAGCATTATAGGCAAAGACCAGCCCACGCACACTCAGTTCCGGACGCTTAAAGTGCTGAATCCACAAGAAGAGATCACGCGTCATCTCATAGATTTTCAGTCCCAACTTGGAATGGTTTTCATCTGGGAAATATCCCCAAGTTGCAGAAGCACAGGCAACTCCTGGTTTTGTCAGATGATCAAGCATAATCTCAAAATACTTGGGGGGATATATGGTGTCGCTATCCACATCGAAATAGTATTTGCCTTTGGCGTGCTGCAAGCCGCAACGACGGGCATAGCCACAAGAATGCTGGTACTCGGTGAAGAATGGGATCCCAGACTTCTTATAGATTTCTGCGGTACAGTCCTTGGAATCATTATCCACACCTATGATTTCTACAGGGTATTTGCACTCCATCTCACTCAATGCCCAGAGACATGCCTGAAGATGAGTCTCCTCATTATAGCCAATAACAACTATTGATGCCAACGGTTCAGCACTCTGAAGACGGGCCAAACGTTCACGTGACCCGTCAATCACTTCTTGTGGCACCTCACTGAATGGTTTGCCATAAACCGACATATATTTATCATACCAAGCCATATCTCATTTGATTTTAGTGATAGATTCGAACAACGACATCCACTGAGGCATAATAGTCTCACGAGAATAACGCAGTACATTCTTGCGCCCATTCTGTCCCATTTGTTTCCTCAGAGCCTTGTCTTCAATTAATTTACAAATCTTTTCCGCTAAAGCTTTACTGTTCAAATATTCGACCAAAAAACCGTCATTTCCGTCTCTAATCACATTTCTGGGTCCGTAAGGACAATCAAATGACACACATGGAATACCACAGGCCATAGCTTCCAATAGAACCATCGCAAAGCCTTCGAAAACAGAACTCATTACATAAATAGAACTATTTAGGTATTTCTCCATGATATGATCCGTTGGACTGTTCATGATGACAACATCCTGGAGACCATCATCATTGATCTGTTTGCGAACCCTATCTTCATATTCGCCAGAGCCAAAGATATTAATAATCCAGTCTGGATGACTTTTGTGGACTTCTCTCCACGCATCAATCAAATAATTATAACCTTTAGCACTATTGTATCTCCCCACAATGATGGCCTGCTTATTCTCGCAAGTACTAGGATGCTCAGGATAGAAAGGATAAGAATTGGGGATTACATATACGGGTAAAAGAAGTCCCCAGTCCTCCTTATCCTGAAAGGTAAGGACTACCAAAGCATCAAGTTTGCTTACCTGACGATCCATATTCCATCGGAAATATTTCGTCAGATATTTGAAAAAAACATTTTTACTCTCCAACAGATGGAAATTACGGATAAAATGTTTCGTGGTATGAGCCTCACCAATTTTCTTGCTGCCGTCCTTTATCTTTGTGATGAAACTAATATCACGGCCCAATGTGGAAATGACAATGTCCGGTCGATCTTGCATCAGTAATGACTTCATCTTCCTACGATACTGGTACATCAACTTATAATACATCCAAATCCTGACAGGGAAGCAATGTCCATACTCTTTTGAGAAATCAATAGCCAGATCTATCAGTTTTACTTTAGGTGATAGCGGGAAAGCTGGCTCGCGACCTAGTTGGGTATCAGTAACGATAGCTATCTCATGCCCATGATCCGCCAACCAGTTCGCCTTCTCTGCTATTACACGATCAGCGCCACCTTTTGTAACAATAGCCGTATATATATAGTATATCTTCATAAACCTTTGTATTTTGAGAAAAGACGAATGAGTAAAAGTGCCATACAAGGAGGCAACTTTCCTAACAGATAGAGAATCAGATTATGAATTCGTCGTTGCTTAAAGGACATGATATCAAAAAGACCAGAAGGATGCTTCATAAAGCAACACAATTCTTTATTTGTAAAGGCTGGTTCAATATAGTAGTGTTTTGCAAGCACATTACATATTATGTAAATATCAGACATTATTGCGATATAACACCTGTTCGGATAATAAGACTTGTCCTTGAGATTACGGGTATCTGTCTTTAACTGTTCAACAGCCATGAAATATTGTACGATCTTATCTTTGTCTATCTTCTCCAAATGCCAGGAATTAGACAAAGAGTTTTCTCTACACAAATAGGTATAGGTGATGTCTGGAAGCAAAACAGCACGATTTGCTATCGTCACCAGATTGAGAGTAAAAGCCATATCCTCCCAGAAATCAGCCTTATAGAATCTAAGATAATTCTTACGAATAAGCGATAACCTGACTAAGTAATTACAAGCGGATGCCTGAAAACCGGCATAACGCTGATATGCAAACTCTGCAAAAGAATCTGCATCTTCAAAAAACATCCTCGGGTATTGGAAGAGAGAACGCTCGCCAGATAATTCTATCCTCTCATAAGACCCAAAGGCTACATCAGCCTGATGCGCTTCTATCTCATGCATCAAGAGTGATATCGTATCATTATCTATCACATCGTCTGAATCCATGAAATAAAGATAATCACCAGTGGCATTTTCTATTATCTCATTACGCGATTCAGATACACCCAGATTTGAACTATGAGTAAGAATACGCATAGCCCCTCCACGAGGATGAGTCTGGCGGATGGATTCCAAAATATTCAGAGACTGATCATCGCTAGCATCATCAACAACGAGGAATTCTATGTTCGGATAGGTTTGCGACAAGGCAGACTCCATCGTTCGTCTGATGTAGTTCTCCACCCTGAATACAGGAATTCCTATCGTTACTTTATATGGCATCGTTACGTTATCTTTTATGCAGGCCTATTTTCTTCGCAATTGCAACATAGAGCTGATACCACGTCCACTTATTGATTTTGTAATCTGTAGCATAGATATATTTACCTCTGAATTGAGCTATGTTTAACTGATGTCCACCATCTACAAATATATTGTTGCATGGAAAGACATTGTGCATGAACAATTGCTCTTCATAGTGGTTCTCATCAAAACAGGTAATCTCCATCAGCGAAATATTGTCTCCATAATCTTTATGACAATCCTGTGTTACCCGCAATAGTCTACCTTTGTAATCTATCAATGAACCCGCATTCCGTCCGAACTCATTACTTACACAGATGGGAGAATGTGGATGCCTTATGAATTCTCCATTCAGCAAATCATCTGTCACATAAAGTTCTTGATAGTACATCCAATTTTTCTGATAGGATGTAAACAGGTAATACTTGCCGTCTTTATAATATACATGACTGTCGTTGAAACAGAAATTAATCTGTTCGTCACGTTCTTGCTTCAGTAAAACACGAACGAACCTAAAACCTGTCAGGTCTGCATTTGCCTGATATAGACGAATTGTATCACTTTCTTGTGACTCTGGTATCATATAAATGTTACCATGATCCTCAAATACATAAGGAAATGACAGATGAAATGGCTCCGACAGAACGACAACAGGCTTCGACCATACCAAGAGGTCCTTGGTCTTTGTCATCACGATGAAACCAGGATCATCCCAATGCTGGGACTCATAAAAAAGGAAGAGCTCATTATCTTTCACAAACAAGAATGAATCGGCTTGGAATCGCAAAGGTTTGGACTTCCAAAGACCTTTTAATGGATATTTGAGAATAAGATGCTGCTCATTAAACACATCAAAAGACAAATCATCACTAGAAAAGAGTGCAACGGTAAAAGTCACATCCTTTCTGAATAATGTATGATATATCTTATCTATAATCATGACGCGATACTTTCAAATAACCTTTGCCAGTGCTGACATACCACATTTAATTGATAACGTTGCACATTCTTAACTGCTGTTTTTCCCATCTGCCGTCGTAAATTGTCATCTGACAACATCTGATGAAGTGCATTAGCCAGAGAATCGATATTGCCAGAAGGAACAAGCAAGCCATCCTCGTTATGACGGACAATATCCTTGGGACCACAAGGGCAGTCGAAGGATACAACGGGTAAGCCACAGGCCATCGCCTCGATCAAGACCATACCAAAGCCCTCAAAACGGGAGCTAAAGACAAACAAGGAACTGTTCAAGTACTCGGTCTTAATATCGGAGGTGCTACCATTAAGATGACAGCGATTCCTTTCTATTTGTAATTCATCTATCAATTGTTCATATGGCGTTCGGTCTCCCATGCCATAGATAGCCAATTCCCAGTCGGGATGCTGCTGTTCAATCTTCTTCCAAGCATGGAGCAGAAGGTCGAACCCTTTCTGATAGACATAACGTCCTACGGCAATGATGCGCTTGTTCGTCAAAGGACTCACCTGATCGATAGCAAAAGCCAATGGATCCGGAATAACTTCTACATTCGACAGTTCTGTCCATGAAGCCTTATCCTCCTCTGTCAAGACCACAAAACGGTCGAGACGCTTAAGATGGGATATCAGACTATGCATCCAATATTTGGCAAACAGTTGCTTGATGAAGTTGGTATCACCCGCCTCAAAATTACGATAGTTGGCTCGGTTGACATGGAGTTCACCGATTTTGCGACTACCATCCTTAATGTCATTGATGAAATTGATTTCACGACGCAAAAGACTTACCGTGATGTCAGGCTTAAGGCGCATTAGTTTCTCTGTCAAACGTTTCTTAAAGATGCGCTGTTTTTGCAGATATACAAAGATCTTCTTGGTAAAGGAACAAGTCCAAAGCGCCTCGAAATCAACATCTAGATTAATCACCTTGATTTTATCTGACAGGGGATAGAATAAAGGTTTATCCTTGCCTTCTGTCAGAATGACCGTAATGTCATAGCCCAGCACATCGGCCATATAATTGGCTTTCAGGGTCAAGACACGTTCTACGCCTCCTGCCATATACAGGGCAGGAGTACAATAGACAATCTTAAAGGGGCTATTTGACATATTTTCTCTATATTTTCTGCAAATGTACGGATAATATTTGATTATTCCAAATTATATCCGTATTTTTGCATCCACAAAGTGAAGAAATGGTAAAAATCAGTGTTATTCTGCCTGTCTACAATGTCGCGCCATATCTGGACGAGACATTCACATCGCTCCTGAACCAGACACTCCAGGAGATAGAGATTATTGCCGTGAATGACGGTTCGAAGGACAACAGCGAGGACATCATCATGAAATATGCACGGCAGGATGCACGAATCTGTTATTTCTCGCAGGAAAATCAAGGACAGTCAGTAGCCAGGAATATAGCCCTTCAACATGCCAAAGGAGAATATATCTACATGATGGATTCGGATGATGTTCTGGCTGATTCTGACGCACTGCGCATCTGTTATGAGTATGCTAAGCAGCAGAAGGCAGACTTCATTTTCTTCGACGGAGACACCCTACAGGAGAAAGGAGCCGCACCCATTACCTGGGACTATCGGAGAACTGAAGACCTGGAAGAGGGAAAAGCCTATCAGGGGGAGAAACTCCTGAGTGAAATGTTGGATAAGTGGAAACATAACTGCGTGGTCTGGTTGCTACTTATCAAACACTGCTACCTGAAGCAGATTGGGTTGGACTTTTACCCTGGCATCATTCATGAGGATGAACTCTTTACAGCCAAGCTAACCTTACAGAGTGACAAGATCTTTTGTCTCAAAAAAAGTTTCGTCAAACATCGTGTCAGATCAGCCTCAACGATGGGGAAGCATTATTCAAAACGGAATATGGACTGCTATCTGACAGTGATAGACGAACTGCTAAAATGGCAGGATACGCCTATCATCCATAAGTTTGCGAAATATACTTTAAGCAAAGTATTCTATACAGGTCATCAAATTCCCTTCAATGACAAACCCGCCGTATTTTGGCGGGCAGTCAGATCAGGCTATCTGAAATACATCGGACTAAAAGCGGCGGTAGTGTTCTGGTTTAAGAAGTGACACTTAGGCTTCTTCAACCACCCGACGCATCTGAATCTTCCAAGTTAAATTCTCCACCGTCTTGCGAATTTCTGCAGGATCGAAGTTGTGAGACTCTATGAAATCCAGGATTTGCTGGATATCAATAGGTGACTCGTCTGGGAGTGCCTTAATAATATATGGCTTGTCTTCGAAATCACTATCTATCTCAGAATATATAAAAGGTATACCTCGAGTGGCGTACTCTCGATTCTTAAGGGTCTTGATATGAGTTATACCACTACGATGACGGGCAAGGCTGCCTATTGCAAAGCAACTATAATTAAACACCTTGTTAAGTTCTTCGCCAAAGAGCTGTCCATGGAACACCACATTTTTCTTTAATCCATATTCATCTATTCTTGTTTGGATTCCCTTATAGTCTCCTTCACCATATAAGTCGTATGGGTCAACACCACCAACAATATGGAAGATAATCCTTTTAGGTGATTGAGTCTTCCTATAATATTCACCCATACCAGCAATCAACCGGTCATAGCCATGCCAAAGATGAACCTCTGCGACCCCTATGAGATGAATTGCGTCATCAACTGGCTTAAACTGATGAAGAGGGATACTGTCAAAATCTACTCCATTACTGATTCTTATTGTTCTTTGGCCAAAAATCTTTTCTGCATTTGAGAAAGTAACCACGGCAGACATCTGACGATAGAGTTTATTCCTGAACATCTGATCAATCTTTAACCCCAAACGTTCCTGACGGGAGAATGTTTCAAATTCCTGATCGTATGGATATGTAGGAATCTCCGTCACCGCCTTAATACCCAAGTCTCTTATTTTTTTAAAGAATCGAATCAAAAAAGGAGAAGCATTCTGAAAGCAACGGGCATAAATGAGCTGTATACCACAGGACTTACAATATTCGTATATACAGTCAAAGTCTATTCTCTGCCTAAAGCCTGCTACCATTCCTGTACCATAGTCTTTTATGATTTCGTCATCAACAAACCGACAACGATGGCCGTTCTTATCAAAATCATAATAACAGAGATGGACTTCATGCCCATTCTCCTGAAGACCTTTTACTTGATAACGAATCTTCTTGCTAATACCACTGACCTCAGAAAAACCATGATATACAAGGAATAGAATCTTCATATAAAAATATTTTTCTGCAAAAATAGAGAAAAATTTGGAATTATACAAATTTATTCGTATTTTTGTCGTCGTAAACTAAATTATCAGATGAATAACGAATCTGTCCGACAGCAATTCAAGGATAATCCGAAACTGAAGAAGTTCGTGGATTGGCTCATCATGAACCAAGTGGAGACACGACCACGTTGGTA
>Ga0310691_10002770_pt1 | contig 22333 bp, 19 predicted proteins | sample 176DNAGHGlowgp2_FD_203887 | JGI IMG/M metagenome (GOLD analysis project Ga0310691, IMG submission 203887) | Sheep rumen microbial communities from Palmerston North, Manawatu-Wanganui, New Zealand - 1766 DNA GHGlow gp2 (v2) (version 2) | ecosystem: Host-associated > Mammals > Digestive system >...
GCAGACCAAGGTGCTGCGCCGCGAGGACCCCTACCTCAAGGTGGGCGAAGTCAACGACCGCGCGCACAAGGGCGCAAGCGAATACGTGTGGGCACTCAAGGACATCAACTTCAAGGTGGAACAGGGCGACGTCGTAGGAATCATCGGCAGGAACGGCGCCGGCAAGAGCACGCTCCTCAAGCTGCTGAGCCGCGTGACCGCCCCCACCACCGGCACCATCCGCGCACGGGGCCGCATCGCGAGCCTCCTCGAAGTAGGCACCGGATTCCACCCCGAAATGACCGGTCGCGAAAACATCTACATGAACGGCGCCATCATGGGCATGAGCCGCGCCGAGATTACCCGCAAGCTCGACGAAATCGTGGATTTTAGCGGTTGCGAACGCTACCTGGACACCCCCGTGAAGCGCTACAGCAGCGGCATGACCGTACGCCTCGGGTTCGCCATCGCGGCACACCTGGAACCCGAAATATTGGTGGTGGACGAAGTGCTCGCCGTGGGCGACGCCGAATTCCAGAAAAAGGCCGTCGGCAAGATGCAGGACGTAAGCCGCGGTGAAGGACGCACGGTGCTGTTCGTGAGCCATAACATGGGCGCGGTGAAGAATTTGTGTAAGACAGGCGTATTGCTTGAAAACGGGATGATTCGCAATACCGGGAAAGTTAACGAAATTGTAGATGAATATGAAAATCAACACAATCTATTCATTTCTGATATAGAAAACAGCCCTCGCAAAGGCACCGGGGCTGCACAAATAAAAAAATTTTTCGTTACCGACCAAAACAACAAGCAAACATCATCGCTACTTTCCGGTGAAACATATACATTTAATTTTTGCATAAGCGTTTTTGAAGAAGGTGATTTTAATCTAGGATTTTCTTTTTTTTCTCTTTCCGGACATATGATAAGCAATCTTTATTCGGACTGGCAGGACAAAATTTTTCACCTTCACAAAGGCGAATACACTTTATCCTGCAGCATTCGCGAATTCCCATTTTCCGAGCAAATACTATATATTCGTGGACTAATCTATTCAGGAAGTGTTCTTGCAGATTGGCCTAAAGTAAACCTTGGAGAACTTAGAATAGAGCAAGGTGATTTCTACGCAACAGGGAAAAAATGCAAAGATAAAACTGACTTTTTAATTAAAGGTGATTGGAAATGTCAAAACTCAGCATAAGACAGCGAATGCAAAGAAATCTGAGAAACAATAGTCTAAGAGATAACGAAGATCTCCCTGTTATTGAATTCCTTAATTCATTAGATAAAGAAAAAGAATACAGTCTTCTCGAAATCGGAAGTGGTCTTTGCCGATTTATTGACAAAATTAAGCCTATTTATCCGAATATCAAGATTACATGCTACGAAATCAATCCCAAATTAGTTTCTTTGGCACAAAGCAAAGGATATCCAGTCATCCAAGGAAATTTTCTAGAGAATAAAATCGAAGATAACAGCTTCGACATCATCCATTGTTCGCACGTTATAGAACATTTTCATTATCCCGCAATAACTAATGTGTTAGACGAATTCATGCGAATTATAAGGAAAAATGGAACCACAATAATTCGTTCCCCATTAATGTGGCAAGGTTTTTATTACGATATAGACCACATTCGCCCTTACCTTCCTGAATCCATAAGGAATTACTTCACTTATGAACAACAACAAAAACAAAGCTCACACGAAATTGATATCAAGAAAATTTGGTACAGAACGGCAGCAAAACAATTGAAAATGGTTGACGCGACATCTATTTGGCTACTATGTCCTCCAATTAAATGGATAATAAACTTTTTTAGAATAAGAATGAACATTATTTATCAATGGTTATGGGATAGATTTCGTTGTCCCGCCACAGAACCTAATGGCTATGTTATGATTTTCTCAAAAAAAACATAGGAAAAACATCTAATTTATAGCATCTTTTGATATGGAAAACAAAGATATACCAACTCCGTCCTCAAATAAATACATTTGGCTAACAATAATTTTTTTAGTCATTTCTTTTATTCTTTTTTCTGCAAATGTAACTCTGTTTGAAAAAGATCTTCCTATAAATGCAGAAAGATTTGGAACATTTGGTGATTTTGTCGGAGGGGTCCTAGGGACAATTTTCGCACTTATTAGCATCATTTTAGTCCTAAAAACATTCGGTTATCAACAAAAAGTAACAGAAAACAACGATTCTCTACTTACAACACAACGATTCAACGACCTATTCTTTGAATTACTACATTTACATCAAGCGACAATATCATCTTTAAACAACAATGGTGATAAAGACTTTTTTGATAGTGAAAAAAAATCTATTCAACATAACTATAGAAACGCAAAATCGTTTGAAAAGAACAAAGAGAGAGCCATTGCCTATTATCAGTTATTCTATGTAAAAAATCGAAATAAAATTGGAGCTTATTTCAGAAATTTATTCCGTATTTACGACTTGATTGAACACACTAATTTATTAAGCGAAGAATCCAAAAAAGAGTATTCTAAAATCGTACGCGCTCAATTAACGGAAAACGAGTTATTCTTTCTTCGCTACAACGCAATGACTTCTTATGGGGAGGCGTTCATTCCTTATATCAATCGATATAACATATTAAAACATCTTCCTACATTTGAATTGTTAGAATTCAAAGATTGGTGGGAAATGTTAAATGAAAGCGAAAAAGAAAGCGTTAATTTATTCTTTACAAAAATCAAAAAAGGGGTCTCTGAATTATTAAAAAGAAATACCCCAGAATACATCAAGATTGAGTTTGACTCACATTCATATTTTCAAGCAAACTTTTGTAGTTCTTCCAATTTTAAAGCTTCTATAATAAAACAACCCGGGACAATACATTCAAAAGATTTTTCTGGATTAAGAAAATTTGACAACAAACAACTACAACAGTTACTTGATTGTTTCGTAAAAGAAATATTCATATATTCAAATTTTTCGAAGTTCAACGACATAAATTCAATAAAAACATATTCTACCCCTATAACAACGAATAATAATGGTCTTACCACTATTGACAGCGGAATCAAAAGCACCAACAGCAGTCCATTAATTGTAAAACATCCAAACGAGTTGAACAAACAAAAAATACCTTTATCTTTGGCTTGACGACTACATACCCCTTCACGAGTTCAGTAAAGACGCAGGCTATCTTTTTCTAATTTTGGAGCAAAACTTTCTGCAGAGTATGAAATATCTCATAAATGGGAAAACGGCATTTTAACATTTGAGGGTATCTTCAACAAATTTTTTTCAAAAAGGATTCTATTCCGACAATATCGAAGACGTTATGGTTCTTATCGGTGGCAATGGAGCAGGAAAATCATCTTTCCTTATCGCTCTATATCAAAGTTGACGGATTAGCTCTAACCGGAGATTGGGCAGGCACATGTGATATTGACCACGCAACAGCTTTACAAGCCTCACAAATCGCACCCCAACAACCCATTGATTGCAGAACCCCTACCCGTTCGGGGTTCATAGAAAAGGCTGGAACCAGCACCGGGGAAATCGTAAAACTTTGCCTACAGCATGGCCTGAAAAAGCCCCTATTTGAGCAGGACGGAGATTTTAAGGTGATTATTTGGCGACCTGGCACCCAAGATGGCACCCAAGATGGCACCCAAGATGGCACCCAAGATGGCACTCAAGATGGCACTCAAAAGCAACTAGAAGAGAAAATCATCAGCCTTATAAAAGCAAACCCTAAAATTTCTAGAAAAGACATCGCCACAGCAACTCAAACATCGCCACGCACAATAGCAAGAAGAATAAAAGAAATGAACGATAAAATTCGTTTTGTAGGAAGCGGCTATAGTGGTCACTGGGAAGTGATTGAGAATTCCTAACCAATCCATTCCCGTTCGGGAATATTTTCATCATTTTCTCCAATCCGCCTAGCTTTTTTCCCGTTCGGGAATATTATATTTATAGTATGGACGTTCAAAATCCCGCAGATTTATCCAAAACCGTAAAAGGGCGCCGCAAAAGCCTCAAACTAACACAGGCAGAATGCGCCTCGTTTTGCGGTGTCGGGCTTCGCTTTTTCTCAGAGCTTGAGAATGGTAAGCAATCCCTACACTTGGGCAAAGTAATGCACGTTTTGAAGATGCTGGGTCTCAAGATGCAAGTTCTAGAAAACGAGGAAAGCTAATGAAGCTGTCGATATATTCAAATGCATTTTTGTAACGGAAGGTTTATCTTAGATTAAGTCTGGTGTAAGATGTTCAACTATTCAATAATCATTCCGCACAAAAATATCCCGTCTTTGTTAAGACGATGTTTAGATTCTATTCCTGAACGCGATGATTTGGAAATAATTGTTGTTGATGACAATAGCGATGAAAAATCAATTAAAAACTTGAAAGGAATTCATCGCAACAGCCTTCAAATTATTTACACAAAAGAAGGAAAAGGTGCCGGATTTGCAAGAAACATTGGACTAAAGCAGGCCAGAGGCATTTGGGTTATTTTTTCCGACGCAGATGATGTTTTCGAACCTGGTATAGAAGCAATTTTAAACCTTCTATTTGAAGATTCAGAATCTGATATTGTTAACTTCGACGTCACATCTAGAAACTCAGACACAAATGAGTCCAACAATGAGATTGAAAAAATCAATTACCATTGTACAGACGACAAATACCAAAAGGACCCTATGTCCTTTAAATTTATTAACCTTGTTCCTTGGGGCAAAGCAATTCGTAGAGATTTTATTCTCCAGCACCATTTAAAATTCGAAGAAGTCAAACATGGAAATGACTTACTTTTTGCTTCCCTATGTGACTTCTACTGTCAGAATCGAAGAATTATTCCCATCATCGGCTACTGCTGGATGTACCGAAAAAATTCTCTTTGGCGGCAAAAGAATCTTGAATGGGCAGAAACAAGATACAATGTTCTTGTAAAAACAGGGAAATTGATGAAAAAACTAGGAGAACCTGAATTTGCTCAACGCTTAATCAATGAAGCGTGGTTTTTTTGTCGTTTAATAAAGGACTATTCTTATACCAAATACCTATACACAGCATTCAAATACGGCACAATTACACAAAATTATCGCATCCTTTTTATAGACATTCCATATTTTCTTTTCAAAGACATTTTTAAATATTTATTTTTTTACAAAAAAGCATCACTTCAGGTTAAACAATGAGCAACCATCTTTTATCCATATGCATCCCCACAAACGGTGTCGCTCGTTGGGTAATTCCAACCCTTAAGAACCTATACAATCTCGGCGCTGACGAGAATCTATTTGAAGTTGTTGTTGCCGACAATGGGGGCGAGGAAAGCGATCTTGCAACGCCCATTCAAGAATTCACCAAACATACCAATTTCAGATACATTCCAACGAAGGCAAAGGGTTTCTACAACATCATAGAAAATTTTGCGTTAGCTCAGGGAGACTACATGATAAAGCTCAACCATCGATGCATTCTCCACAAAGGAATGATTGAGTATATCTATAGTCAAGCTGAAAAATTTTATAAAACAAAGCCATTAATGTTTTTTCTTAATGGAAATATGGGTTTTGAAGAAGTTCGCGAATACGACACTTTTAATAAATTCTTATATGACTTCAGCTACATGTCGTCGTTAAGTGAGGGACTTTTTTTCTGGAAAGAAGATCTTCAACGAATTCCTGAAATAAAATTCGCCCCAATGTCACCTAACGTTTCTTTAATGTTTGATAGCCGGTACAAAAAACATTTTGTACTAGACGGCACAAAAATATGCCATGATCAGAATTCAAAAGGGAAATACGGATACGCATTATTTAAAACATTTGCAGTTCTATATATGGATCTAATCAATGAAGTAAGAATTGAAGGTTGCATCGACGACAAAACATTTCTTAAAATAAAGTCAGACATCTACCAATTTCTATACAGATGCTACGTATCAATGATTGTTGACAAAGATTTGGAAAACTATACTTTAGATGATATGAAAGAATCCTTAGCCATTTACTATTCAAAACTAGATTATTTTCGCATGTATTATAAAGTAAAGCTTTTTATAAGGCCATTCGGTTTTATTTTAAGACGCATCTCATTGCTAAGGAAGTTTGTTTGAGGAATTTTTCATGATTAATTTTTTAAAAAAATTATCTTATGCTTTTTTAGGGAAAATCAATGATTTTCTTTCATTCGAAGCAATAAACAGAATGAGAGCTAGGCAAAAAAAATTTAGAAATACAGGCATAGATTGCGAATTTAGAGGGAACAGCCTTATACTTGGAGAACAATTCATATCAATAGGGAACCATTTTCATTCCGGGAATCACCTTCGAATCGAAGCAATTGGCAACCGCGGCCTTCAGACCTTCCACCCTTCAATTGAAATTGGGGATGATGTTTCAATAGAGGATTTCTGTCATATTGGCTGTATTGAAAAGATACGAATTGGTTCAGGAACCATGATTGCGAGTCGAGTATACATAAGCGATCACAGCCATGGAAACATTACTCATGAAGATTTAGAGTTTCCTCCGACCAAAAGACCTTTATTCGGCAAGCCCGTCAATATCGGAAAAAATGTTTGGCTTGGTGAAGGTTGTTGTATTTTACCAGGAGTATCCTTAGGAGACAATGTTATTGTCGGAGCCAATGCCGTTGTTACCCATTCTTTTCCAGATAACAGCGTGATTGCGGGCGTTCCTGCTAAAGTTATAAAAACATTGTAACAAATATGTCAGTAAACGTATCCGTCATAGTCCCCAACTACAATCATGCGCCCTATCTTCGGCAGCGTTTTGATTCCATATTTAATCAGACATACCAAGATTTTGAAGTCATTATTCTTGACGATTGTAGTACGGACAACAGCAAAGAAATTATTGAAGAATACCGCAATCGTCCCCAGGTCAGTCATGTCGTATATAATGAGACGAATAGTGGATCTCCTTTTAAACAATGGGCAAAAGGCTTTGATTTAACACAAGGCAAGTACATCTGGATTGCGGAAAGCGATGACTGGGCGGAGTTAAATTTCTTGGAAAATTTGGTTTCCATCCTGAATAAGGACCAATCTCTCGCATTTGCTTTTTGCGAATCATATTGGGAACATCCCCAAAAAACAATTATAGGAAGAACCTTAAAAAAAGATTCCATCTATAACGGTTTTGATTTTATCCGAAACGAGCAGATTTTCTATAACAGAATCGTCAATGCCAGTTCTGCACTATTCCGAAAACAAGTCCTTTCCAACATAAACACTGATTATCAATTTTTCAAAGGTTGTGGAGATTATCTTTTCTGGAGCTACTTATGTGAACACGGAAATATATTTTTCACAAAGGATATTCTGAATCATTTTAGACGTCCTCCAGCAAATACATCCAACCGATGCTTGAGCACAGGAACAACATTCATTGAAAATTTTAACATTTACAAATATTTTAAGAAAAAGGGATACGTTTCTAAATTTGCAAATTATCGAATTATTGAGCGCTTTCTTTCAGAAATCGAGCAACACAGTGAAGTGCTAAAAGAACGTCACTGTTACTCTAAATGCAGAACCATATGGGAAAACGAGCGAACAGCAACAAATTCGACATCGGCATTTTTATCTTTTTGGGCCAATCAAATCAACAGATGCGACAATTTGCCTTTTTTTGCAAAAATTTGGCAATTTTTCCATCTAGCGAACACTAATATTCGAGAACGCATTTTCAATCGAGTGAAAAATCCATAAAACATGATTCAGCCCTTAGTCTCTATAATTATTCCCATCTATAAAGTCGAGCCATACTTGCGACGGTGTTTGGACAGTATCGTTAAGCAAACATACACAAATCTGGAAATAATTTTAGTAGACGACGGTTCCCCCGACGGTTGTCCACAGATTTGTGACGAGTATGCAGGCAAAGACAGCCGAATTAAAGTAATCCACAAAAAAAACGGAGGACAAGCAGAAGCAAGAAATCAAGGCATTGACATTTGTAAGGGAGATTACATATCATTCGTAGATAGTGATGATTGGGTTGAACCAACATACGTTGACAGACTTTTAAAAATAGCCCAAAACGCAGATGCTGATATCGCCATATGCGAATTAAAGCGAGTGTATTCGTACGAGAATGAAAAAATCACTCAAAAAAATTGTCTACAAAATTACACGCCCAATGAAGCAGTAAGAAGGCTATTTTTTAAAAGAGAAGTGTCCTTTATAGGCCCTGTTTGTAAAATATATAAACGACATTTATTTAACAGTATTCGATTCCCTATAGGAAAATTTCATGAAGACGAATTTTTTACATATAAGGTATTTGATAACGCAAATAAAATAGTTTACACATCAGAAATTCTCTATTATTACTATCAAAGATCCGATAGCACCATGGGCTCACCACACCCTTATGATTTGCTTGAAGCTGAAGAAGAACAGTTTGATTTCATTTTAAAACACGATATGGCCGATGTCCAAGCATCGCAAGCTCGACTTATATGCTGGCAAATTTTATACATTTTTAGTAGCAGTCCAAACAAGCAACTGAGCGCAAGGCTTCGATACTACACAAAATTCCTAAAAATGCAAGATAACCCTTTTGTTCACTATTTTATGCTAAAATTGTTTTGTTGTATTCCTGGTTTGTATTCGATATCGCGGAGATTTTCTCCATTTCTGATTAGAAAATGAAATCTTTAGTATCTATCATAGTTCCAATTTACAACGCGGATAAATACCTAAACCGCTGTTTGACCTCCGTTGTAAATCAGACGTATTCTAATCTGGAAATAATCCTCATTAATGACGGATCTGCTGACGCATCTTTGAATATATGCAAAGAGTATGCGGGGAAAGACAAAAGAATTATTCTTGTCAACAAAAAAAATGAAGGAGTATCTATTGCTCGAAATACCGGAATAGAAAAATCTAGTGGAGAATACGTAGCCTTTTTAGATGCAGATGATTGGATAGCGCCTAATTACATTGAACAATTGATGAAACCCTTTGAAAATGAAAATGTCGACATATCCGTTTGCGATTATCAAATATGTAATGAATTCACTTCTTCATCAACCGAGTCGGGGCACCCTTATAGATATGAAGATGCCAAAAAGTATTTGTTGAAAAAACAAAAAAAAGGCAATTTTTCCATAATTGTCCCTTGGGGAAAAATATTCAAAGCAAAAATTGTTGCAGGCATTTTCTTTCCGCCAAAGCTCCATTTTGAAGACGAGGCCACTATATATAAGTTCTTTTATGCTGCAAATCAGATAGCAGAAAGTAATTACAAAGCATACTATTATTTTCAATCAAGCGAAGGTTTGACAGCGTCTGTGTATCCTAAGCACCCCGAAGACGCAGTCGAGGTCTTTGAAATGCAATATGAATTTTTCAAAGAAAAGAATGACCGTGAGTTTTACCAGCAGGCCTTAGCAACATTGTTATGGAAATGTTTGACACTATACGTAACCAAAAAAGACAAAAAAGATTTTGCAAAAGCCAAAATAGACCAATATCTAAAAGATTTTAATGAATTTAATGTAAATTACAATCATTCAGTTTCTTTAAACTTTTTTTGCCGTTTTCCATTTGCTTATCTTTTATACAAAAAAATCTTTTAGTAATTTATGCATTATACCACCATTTTCACCCCCACTTACAATCGACGGGAATTGATAGACAACCTCTATCATTCGCTTTTGGCGCAAACAGACAAGAATTTTGAGTGGCTGGTTGTTGACGATGGCAGCACCGATGATACAGAAACATATTTCTCAGATTTACTTTCCAAGCCTCAGCCATTCCCTATCCGCTACATAAAGCAAGAAAACGGCGGCAAACATAGGGCAATAAACAACGGTGTAAGAATCGCAAATGGCAAATTATTTTTTATTGTTGATTCCGATGACTATCTAACCGAAAATGCGATAGAAAAAATCAATCACTGGATTGCAACTTTAGACGATTCTCACAAATGGGCCGGTATTTCAGGATTAAAAGGTTTTTCTAAAGATTCCGTCGTAGGTCAGCATAGCGAAACTTCGTATGTTGACGCAAAAAACAACGAACGTCGCAAATACAATTTATTAGGAGATAAAGCCGAAGTCTATTTCACAGATGTTCTAAAGCAGCACCCATTTCCCGAGATTCCCGGTGAAAATTTCATCTCCGAAGAAATTGTTTGGAACGCCATTGCTCGCGACGGCTACTACCTAAGGTGGTTTAATGAAATTATCTACATCTGCGATTACCTTGATGGCGGTTTGACAAAAGACAACTCCAAGGATCGAAACAATCCCCAAGGACGACTTCTTTGGGCGAAAGGCCAACTAGAAACTTTCCCTAATTCATGGAGAGACCAATTTCTTGCCATCGGCATATACCGTCACGCAGTTGCCGGGATAAAATCCATAAATTTAACGGCAAATGAACTCGGCGTTTCTAGAACATCCGTAATTTTAGCGTCAATGCTCTTGTCACTATACAACCATTTTTTCCCAGTTAAATACTAATATGATTCCTAAAGTTATACATTACTGCTGGTTTGGCCGTAGCGAATTGCCCCCACTGGCAAAAAAATGCATTGCATCTTGGCGCAAGTTTCTGCCCGATTACGAAATTAAAGAATGGAACGAAGATAACTACGATATCACAAAAAACGCCTACATGGCCTCCGCCTACAAAGAAAAAAAATTCGGCTTTGTTCCTGACTATATCCGTTCCGACTTAATTTATAAATATGGCGGATTCTACTTCGACACAGATGTTGAAGTAATTAAGCCATTGGATTCTTTGTTACAATACGAAGGCATTATGGGATTTGAATCCAAAGAATTCGTTGCAGGAGGCCTAATTGTCGCAGGCGAAAAAGGTATGGAAATTTTTAAAGAGATGCGCGATATCTATGACAGCATAAGTTTCTATAACGAAGACGGTTCATTAAATCTTTTGCCCTCTCCAGCATACAACACCGAAGTATTGCTTAAGCACGGACTCAAAAAAAATGGGAAACTGCAAGAAGTTGCGGGTATTACAATTTTCCCGACAGACTATTTTTGCCCAAAACCATCGCAATTCGGCAAAACCATAATTACCGAGAACACCCTAACAATCCATCATTATGCAGCATCTTGGATAGGCCCGAAACAACGCTTTGCCAATTTTTTAATTAGAATTTTCGGAAAGAAGTTGATAATGAAATTATGGAATCTTATAAAGTGATTCCAGCATTTTATAATTCTTTCTTATATCAAACCGTTCGCTTTTTATCTGCGGATTCTCGCGATTAGCAACCACGTTCAGCGAACTTAATTGTTCACACCAAGGTTTAACACCATATATCTGCAGCGGGAATACATTATCCGTTATTGCAGTTTCCCTCGGCACCGCAGCACTCACTATGCAAGGCAATCCATTATATTGAGCCTCCACCAATGTCATCGGGAAAGCTTCACGTGTAGAAGGCAACAAAAGAACATCCATTGCACTATAAAATCCGACCACATTTTTTTGCAATCCAGCGAATATGACTTTGTCTTCAAGACCATTTTGCTTTACCAGGTCTTGAATTTCCGCTTGCAGCGGGCCGTTACCGACTAGCAGTAATTTACCGCAGCTATTATTTTGCGAATATTCTAAAAATAGTTCAATAATGAACTTGTGGTTCTTTTCTGGGAAAAACCTACCCACATGTCCAATCACAAAATCATCCTCTGCAATTTCATACTTCGTACGGATTTCTCGCCGAGCTATTTCACTAAACTTGAATCGTTCTGGATCAACTGCATTAGGGAGAATCGTCACTTTGCCTTTTGCAACAGCACTTTTGCCCCAACCGTTGATAGCAGCGGCTTCACCACAAGCAAGCCAATGGGTGGCAAAGAGTTTGCAAGGGATGCGGAATATGGAGCAGAGGGCTTTTTTAAAAGACAAGGAGATCCCGGCACGATGGCCGGGATGACTGTCAGACGTATATGCTTGATGATGGTGGGCAATTCGCTTTTTTATCCCTGCCAACATAGCCAAAAAGCACACGTAGCTATTCATGAACCAATCTAGGTGGCTATGAACTACATCATAGTGCCCCTTTCTAAATATTCGAAACATCGTCCACAAATGTTTCAACGGATGGTGCACCTTGTCCGGAATCTGGATGCCGTTGATTCCGGACTCGTTAAAGCGTTCCAAAATCTGCGAGTTCGGTTCGTACTGGTACAGCAAGTCAAAATGGATGTCATGCATACGGGAACAATAGTTCAAAACAACCTGTTCCGAGCCGCCACCCACGATTCCGTGCAGCACCTGACAAACGCGAATACTCATAACAGAAATAAATATATATTTTCAGCATGTCCTTCAGACGAGCCATAACTTATTCCGTAGCCATCAACCTGTTTTTCTTGGCGTTGTGCCTCATTTTTGGCGACCTCAAGTTCGGGGCAATTGACGACTACTTTATGGCAGCGAGGCTCACCGGCGCATTGGGTACAGACTACAACCCGCACCTGATTTTCGTAAACGCCATCTATGGCTACGTACTGTTGCCGCTGTATCACCTTTTCCCGAAAATTGGGTGGTACTACATCGGCGAGATGTTCTCGGTTTTCCTTTCGTTCACTGTCATCGGCTACGTGCTGCTACAGCGCTGTGGCGAGCGGTGGGGGGCGGTTCTGGCCGCGCTGTTTACGGCGCTTTTTGCGAGCGACTTTTATTTGGTGGTGCAGTTCACGCAATGCGCATCGATATTGAGTGCGGCGGGGATGCTACTGTTCGCGTACGGGATTGTTCGCCCTTCTGCCACCCTGCAGACGCAAGCCCCCGATAGGGCCCCTGTGGATTCTATCGCTTCGCTCCAGGATGACAGATGGAAAAGATTTCTGAATGCAGTTCCTTTTATTTTGGGAGTCCTGCTGATGTTGTGGGGCTCGGTGATGCGGTGGCAGGCCTTTTTGATGGGGATGCCGTTCTTTTGCCTGTGCCTGCTCTTTTTGCCCAGGGAATGCTGGGCGGCCAGGTGGCGCGTGATTACTGGGCTTGCGGTGTTGTTTGTTGCGGCATTTGCCATGCATTCCTTTGACCAGGGCATATACCAGGCTCCAGAATACGCGGCATTCAATCAATTTCAGGGGCCACGTGTTGCGTTGGGCGATAACGGCAACTACAACCAGAATGCCGTTTACGAAGATGCCGAAGAACTGGGTTTGAGCGGCAAAGACTTTCATTTGCTCAAAGACTGGGCTTGGTACGATACAGAAGCCTTTTCGTGTGACAGCCTCAGCCGTTATACCGAATTGATAAGATCTTATCATGACAATAACGAAACTCGACTTGTTCCTAGGATGTTAATGGGCGCAATAGGCCGTTCTACGCAATCACCTATTTTTTGGGGCTGGCTTGCCTTTTGCGTTGTTATTTATTTTACCCGACGAGAAAAGTTTCTTTATCTATGGGGCTCGTTCTTTGTGATACTTTCGCTAATGTCGTATTTGCTGCTTATTGGCCGACCGGGATATCGCGTTGAAAGTGGTTTCTGGCTATATGCTGCTGTTCTAGCTATTCCATTGTTTGGAAGGTTCTCGCTCAACCTACCGTGGAAGCTGGTTGCGGGTATCGTCGGCATTGTCGTTATTGCAAATATCTATGCGTATGCGACAGCGGGTGAGGTTATTCGGGACCCGGTTCAAGGAAAAAAACGAACACTTGCAATTGAGGATTCGACCGATTATAAAGCTGTTTTTGATTACATCGAAAGTAACCCTCAGGAGTTATTCCTTCTCAGTAACGATGCCTTCATGCGGTTTAGTCACCACAGGAATCCGCCTTACCTGGCGGAACCTGTCGGGGCTTACCGCCGCACGGTTTCTTTTGGCTACTGGACTCCGTATTTGCCCGAGGTTACGCAAGCCCTGGCCGATTTCGGGGTCACGAACCCTATGAAAGATGTCGTTCACGACAACATAATCGTGATAAACGAAGGAAGGTTGGGAGATTTCTTGCAGCGTCACTATTACGATAGCGTTACGGTTGATACGCTCAAGGTCATTGGCGAAATGAGTTTCTACAAGTATCGGCTAGTCAGGGCTCCCGATACCTTGAGTGGGGAGGCTCTACAATGAGAAAGCTGCTGTACCCCCTGATTGCGAGCGCCCTGATTACGATTGTTCCGTTCCTTTTGTCTTTCGAAAAAGGGCAAGATATTGTCCGCGGGTTGTTCGGCTACGAGGAGTTCGCCCTGCTGCTCCTGCTCCCGCTGGTCAAGAAAGCGTTCGCGAGATCCGTCGGCCGACGCAAGGCCGTGCTGTTCTGCGCGGTGGCGGGCGTACTGTTTGCTATTGTGCTGGTCGCCTGGATCGACCTGCAGAACCTGCTCGCCATAAAGGGCTGGGCCATGGGGTGGTACGTGCTTCTGCCGTTCTTCACGTGCGCTTTGGCCATTGCCATGGTATGGAAGTCACCCGCGTTTTCCCTGAACGGGTTCGCATTCGTGATGTTTGCCGCATTGGTGGTGCATCTCGCCGCCTACAACCAGTACGCTATACAGCCGCTCGCGCAGTTCCCGCTGGTGGACTACCTGGAACGCACTGCACCGCAGCCACCACAAAGGAAACATCTTTCCGACGACTGGGCCCCAAAATATACCGTTACGGATTCCGTGACCATCACCCGGGAATATATTGATTCTTCCCGTTCGAACGTAGTGATACTCGTCGAAAGCTGGGGAGTGCCGCTTGATACGGCAAGGCTCGCCAGGGAACTGAAAGTTTTCGAAGGAGCCCCGCAGACAGTCGGAATCCACAACCGCATGTACAGCCGCACGCGTACAGCCGAGCGCGAAGATTTAATGCTAAAGTTCGTGACGGATTCCTCACGGCGCCGGGATACGACATTCTTGCCTGCGGTGTTCGCGAATATGGGATTCTCTACGCATTTCCTGTTCGGCGGTGACAGCCTTGAACAATGGCGGTACAAGTATATTAGGAATATCGGCTTCAAGGATGTTGTTTACGGCAAGGGTTTGGGCGACGCGGAAATGGTTGCGAAGTTAGATTCAATTCTCCAAGACACCGCGTCCAGGCATTTTGTCGCATGGATCACGCTCGATACGAAATTCCCGATGCCGGGATTCGGGAGCATTTACGATGCCGATGCTGCTGCGGTCGATTCCGCCTACTCCGAACGCCTGGCGGGCACGCTGCAACTGGTCGCAAGCCTTGCGAAAAAGTATCCCGGCGTTCGTTTTGTCGTCCAGGGTGACCACAACCCGATACTCTCCCCGCTCGAATTCCAGGAGAACTTCTACAAGCGCTGGGTCCCGTTTGTCGTGTTGAATTGAAATTAATGTAGATCAAACTTGTAAAAAAGGCGATTATGCGTTGTTGTTTACGGGAAGAATTATTTTAATTTTATAGCATATTCGGCTTGGCTTATGCAAGAAAAGACGGTTTTAAAACCTATAAGAATGCTTCGCGAGAGGTTCCCCCGCAAGTCCTTGATGGGGCAGTTCCTGCGTTATGTATTGACGGGCGGAATTGCCTTTGTTGCGGATTTTGCCTTGTTCGCCTTGTGCCTCTATGCGCTGAACTGGCATTATCTGATTGCGAACCTTGTTGCCCTTGTTGTTGGGCTCGTGCTCAACTACGCATTGAGCATCTTGTGGGTTTTTACCGCCTGCAAGCGGTTCTTTAAAAAACGCAAGGTCCTCGAGTTCTCGTTGTTTGCGGTGGTCGGCATTGCCGGGGTTGGCCTCAACCAGCTTTTGATGTACTTGATGATTGGGGTTTGGGGGGCCAACGAGATTGTGTCGAAGATAATCGCTGCCGCTATTGTGCTAATATGGAACTTTGGTGGGCGAAAACTGATGCTGTTCCGTAAAAAGAAGGTTGGGTGATTATGGCTGAGGAAACATCTGCAAAGAAAGTTGCTGTAATTGCGGGCGCCGGTCCTGCGGGGCTTACTGCCGCGCTGGAACTCCTGCGCACGACCGACGTAAAGCCGGTTATCTTCGAGGCTGAAGATGTGATCGGCGGCATCTCGCGTACGGCGCGTTACAACGGCAACCGCATGGATATCGGCGGTCACCGTTTTTTCAGCAAGAGCGATACCGTGATGGACTGGTGGCAGGGAATCTTGCCTTTGCAGGGTGTCGCGAGCAAGGACGACCTTGCCATTGGGCGCAATGTGCCGCTCGTACAAGGCGGCCCCGACCCCGAGAAGACGGACTACGTGATGCTCTGCCGCAGCCGTCTCAGCCGAATCCTCTTCCTACGCAAGCTTTTCGATTATCCGGTGAGCCTGAACGGCGATACCATCCGTAACCTCGGGCTCTGGCGTATGTTCAAGATTGGCATGAGCTACGTCAAGGTGCAGCTTTTGCCCGCCCGCAAGGAGAAGAGCCTCGAAGATTTTATGATCAACCGCTTTGGCGTGGAACTCTACCGCACGTTCTTCCGCGACTACACCGAGAAGGTGTGGGGCGTGCCGTGCAGCAAGATTAGCCCGGACTGGGGTGGCCAGCGCATCAAGGGCCTTTCCATTACGAAGACCGTGGTGCACGCCGTGAAGCAGATCTTTGCAAAGCCCACCGACATCCGCCAGAAGAATACCGAGACGAGTCTCATCGGGCAGTTCCTTTATCCGAAATTCGGACCCGGCCAGCTCTGGGAAACTGTGGCCGAGAAGGTGCGGGAGATGGGCGGCGAAATCAACATAAATATGAAGGTCGTGGGCGTGAACCGTACCGCCGACGGCAAGCGCATAGAGAGCGTTGTTGTTGAAGCTGTGGGCGCGGATGGCGTTGCTGCGCGCAGAACCGTCCCCTGCGACTACTTCCTCAGCACCATGCCGGTGAAGGAACTTGTCGCTGCGATGGACAACGAAAATAACTCGGTGCCGGTGGACGTTCGCCACGTATCCGATGGCCTTGTGTACCGCGACTTCATTACCGTAGGCCTCTTGCTCGACAAGTTGCTCATCAAGAACCCGGCAAAGCCCGACACTCCCGAAAGCAAGCTCAAGTTCGTTGCCGACAACTGGATTTACGTGCAGGAATCCGACGTGAAGCTCGGCCGCATCCAGATTTTCAACAACTGGAGCCCCTACCTGGTGGCCGACCCCGAGAAGGTGTGGATAGGCCTCGAGTACTTCGCTACCGAAGGCGACGAGATGTGGCGCATGCCTGATGGCGAATTCATCAAGTTCGCCATCGCTGAACTCGACAAGATAGATGTCGCCCGTCCCGAAGACGTGCGCGATTCTGTGGTGTTCCACATCAAGAAGGCGTACCCGGCCTATTTTGGTACCTACGGCGAGTTTAACAAGATTCGCGAATACGTCGACCCGATAGATAATTTGTTCTTGATGGGCCGTAACGGCATGCATAAGTACAACAACATGGACCACAGCATGCTTGCCGCCATGGAAGTCGTGAAGTGCATCCGCGAACATTCTACCGACAAGACCGCCCTCTGGAACGTGAACAGCGAAGAAGAATACCACGAAGGGAAGAAAGGGTAGATTTCAGGGAAAGGCCGAGAAAACAGAAAATGGCCGATTTTAGTCGGGTTCGTCACCTTTTTTAAAAAGAGAGCGAAACAAAAAAGATCCTACGTACGAAATATACTCTTTATTTGGCTTTTTGTTTCGTACGGCATTTCAAAAAGTAAAGGAAGTTTCTTCGTGTACGCATTCGTGTTGAGGACGGAGGTGGCGAAGGCATTCGGAGGGTCGCTAGTCGAAGGCGCTCTGCCCTCTGAATCCTTCGGCTTCGCTCAGGACAGGCTCGAAAATCGCCGCGTTAGGCGGCGATTTTGTACCGCGACGACCCGGTCCCGGCTTGCCGGGGAAACGTTCTCCTTGGTCTGCCAGTAGCCCGAAGGCGAGTGCAGCAAGAAAGAACTTGTTCTTTCTTATTGCCGAGCCAAGGAGCGGACGCCGTAGGCGTCAAAACCTGTTCAGATCGTGGCTGAGCGTCCCGATGCTCACTAGCCCCAGGCGGTACTGCTTGCTGATGTTCTCGAACTCAATGGCGGTCATATCTGTAGGTTAATATAGATTCTTGTTCGTAACTATGGTGAACTAAGCAGCAAAAATGTGAAAAAAAGAGCATTTTTTCAAAATATTGAATATACCGTATAAGGCGATGCATGAGCGCGCCCATCTATTCAAGACACATCTCTAATGTTAAAAATATTCTTTTTCAAAAACGGAATTTTCAACACCAAGAAGGCTCCTAACAAAGCAATCACAAGTCGAATTCCTATTTCAAGATACGTTGAATAACCAATAGGCAGAAACTTCATCTGTTTTAAAGGCCAATAAGAATACATTAAATTGTATTCCAATGCATGAACGCAATAGACCACCAAACTGAAACGACCAATTTTTACCAACAAAGACATCACATTCTTATTACAAAGTATCGTACGAGAGATTATCACGAATCCCCAGAAAACACCTATCATAGCGAACAAATCTAAGAAATAAAATCCTTTATACTGGCTTAAATTGACATCTAAATTTCCAGCTGGCATCATGCATAAAATAAAAGCGATTAGCGAAAAAGGCAAAAGAACTTTTCTATGTTCTTGGTTCAAAACATCGTATTTTCTCAGCAAGTATCCCGAAAAAAGAAATCCTGTAGCACAAATTCCAGGTATCAGCGAAAAAGGCAAAGAAAAATATTGTTTAATATTTATAAAAACGATTGCAATTGCGCAAATGAAGCCCAACCTGCAACAATCACTTTTTAAATGAAGTGTTATGTTCATAAAAAGGCGCGACCAAAACATAGCCCAAAGAAACCACAGAGGACCAATAGTTATCGCTTTGGGTAATGGTAAAAAAACAAAATGGTATGTAAAACCACCTCCCCAAAGAATTCCAATTAAATACTGATAAAAGACACCTTTCTCCCCCAAACAGTCTCTAAAAAAAGCAACTAGCAATATTACCGAAGATATAAATACAAATGGGAGCAAAAGTCTTTTTGAACTGACGACAACTTCTGAAATAAAATTCCGTTCCCTGTAATTATAACCAGAGATGATAAAAAAGATTGGAACATGAAAAAAGAAAATTAAATCATGCAAAACCACAGAAATCGGACAATGCCCTAAAATAATCAGTAAAATGCAAACACCCTTAATCAAATCAAGACTAGAATCTCGTTCTTTCATACTCTTGCTCCTTATTTAAGGACACCCATACAAATAAATCCATTGAATTCTATCATACAAAACAGAATCCTTCTTGACAAAAGGCAATTCTACCTCATCCGTAACCAAATTCTTAATTTCTTTTTTTTCGCACAAAAAACGCGTTCTATCAATTAAAGTATCCCGCGACATCATTTTTTCAGAGACAAACCCTTCATAAGCAGGGCCATCATGGGCAATCCCTCTAAATTCCTTATAAAAGAGGTAGTTTTCTCTTTTCATTGATTCTTTATATTGTCCTTCAAAAAAAAGCTCCCCAACGTGAACAGTTTCGCATAAATAAGCTCCGGAAAGGAACTGTAGTCTAGGCTCCGCCGCCAAAAGGCCTTTAACAAAAAAAAGTATCCGACCACGGTCTTTCTCTTGCGGAAAAATAGTCTCTTTCAAATATGTTTGCAGCCTCAATTCTTCTTTAATCCTTAATCCAAAACGACCATCCCAATGTGCATAAGCATAACCTCCTAAAACAAGCATTAATAGCACCATGGGAACATATCGAAAAACAACTCTATTCCAGAGCAAAGACATCATCTTCAGCGCACCAAAAGATAGCAAGGCAAATCCCGCATACCTATACCAACATGACGGCAAACTATTTAGCAAGGAATGTTCCCTATAATTTGTATTAAACAAGCAATCAAATAGCGTCAGCAAAATAGCCAAAGTAACAACAAATCTTTTTCTAGTTTCCATCAAAGACCAAGCAATAACGCTTAATGGAATCAACTGATAATGCGGAACAAACAAAAACACAGCAAGAGGGATTGATAAAAAGTATTTTTTTTTACCAACTAGCAGAGCAATGCAAATCACAGCAAAAAAAGCTTGATTCAGCAATAAGGAATTTTGCAGTCTGTACAAATACTGATAATCAAATCCTAAAAATGCATATCCACCTTCCATTCCCCAAATAACATACTGCTGAACAGCAAAACCCACCAATAAAAAGAAAGCCAGACAAGACAGCATATATTTCAGCACATCTATATTAGAACGCTTTTTGCGAGCATAGTAAATTGCCAAAATAATCGGAATCAACATGCAAATTGGCGACAAAATTGCAACAATAGAAAGAAATTTCGAAAAATCAGTGGAATCAAAAAGTTTTTTTCGAACTCTTCTAAATAACTGCAGTATTAAAACAAAACAGAAAAGGAATGAGAAAACCATTGGAATCCATTCGGCTCGCCATGTTTGTACCTGATATAAAAAAATATGCTCGCCAAAACCACCCCACAAATTCCAGTAAAAAGCAATTAGAACAACCCAAAAGATTGCCTTGCTCAGCACAACTACTGCACTTCTCGGAAGATAGCGAGGTATCAAATATCCGAAAAAGACAAACCAGACACAATTACGAACAATCATGTCTTTGGGTGGAGCAAATGTCAATGGGCGTTGCAACCAATCAAGCGGATAAAAATCAAATTTACCAATATGCAAAAAGGCCAGAAAAGGAAACAAAACCGAAACAGCTAGTAAAAGATTTTTAGTTTTAGAATAAAAGAACAAAAACCAAAGAGGGAGTCCCCATCCAGCAGTCAACGGATGAATAGCCGTCCCAAACAAAAGCAATATTAAACTTTCAATTTTCCGCTTTTTTAATAGTGCAGCAAAACCCGCAAATCCAAATATAATAGAAAGAGCTCTGGAACAAGTATATGTTTCAACCAATCTAAAAAAATGAACCTTGGTGTGCGGCATTCCGTCCGCAGTAAGCAGAATGAAAAAAATCAAAAAAGGAATAAACCACAACTTATTGAGAGAGTACTTGCAAAAAGCCTTCACAAACAAAACTGCCGAGACAGTCCACCCCAAATGCGATAACCAGCACAGGATTTTCATTCCGTCTGCAACTCCGAACGCATCAACAAATAATCCTAGAATTGGCGAAAAAAATCCATAGGAGTCTTGATTGCCAAACATAAACGCAGGGTCATTAGCAAAACGCCCTGGATCAAATGTCGAGATATACTGAAGCAAATAAAGGATAGCATCCAATATAATTCCACGATAACTATGCAAACAAAAGAAAAACGGTATCGCGATAATATAGGGTAAAAACTTATTTTTCGGCAACAAGTACATAAACAAAAAAAATAATTTATTTTTTTATCCTAAAAAAAAGGCAATCCCTTACAGGAAAGCCTTTTTTCATTTTTTTTCGCTATTTATTAGTTAAGGCGTTGTCAAAGCACCCGCAGTAGAGAACTTATCAAAGTTCGGAGTCAGCACGATGCACTTTGCATTAGCACCAGTTGCACCACCCGTAATCTTGCCCTGATAAGTTGCAGCACCACCGGAAGTGGTATTTTGTGCAACATCAAGTTGCCAAACACTGTTTGCAACACAATCATTCAACGCGCCCGTATTGGAAGCCTTCCATGCAGCCGTCTTACCAGCAGACAGCAATACAGAGGTACCATTCTGCTCACCATTCAGAGTCGTGCCTTCATAGTAGTTGAAGTTGCTGTTCGAATTCATGGTGTAACCGATGAGCTTCCAGTCACCAATGCCAGTCCCCGTTTCGGAGATGTAGGCGTCCTGCAGCTTGATGTACTCACCAGCGGCCGGGCCGACTTCAGAGGCCTTGGACTTGGCAATCATGCCGAACAGCTTGGGAACTGCGACGGCGGCGAGGATGCCCATGATCACGATCACGACCATCAATTCGATAAGGGTAAAACCTTGTTTCTTCATAGTGTACTCCTTGTTGTTTGTGACACACTTGTTTGAGTCCCGGCCCGGAATTGAGCGTTCGACTCGTTTACTTCCCTAATATACACAATTTTTTTCGGAAAAGCAATAGTTTTGTCAAACTTTTGTCATTTTTGTGTCATAACAACGTGGAGCAGACTCAAAAATTGCTTTTTTCGACCAAAATCGCCGTTTTAGGGGTGTTTCGGATGGTTACAATTATAGATTTTTTTCGCAAAAAAGGGGACTTCCGCCGAATTTTTTTATTCCAATGTGGAATATATCACACCCCTTTTGTCACGGTTTTGTCATTTGGCCCAAGCAAAAGAAACGCGGCGACCGCTCAGCGGCCGCCACCAACTGTTTCTTTATATGAATACCTACAGTTTACCGAGGTCGCGAAGCATTTTCTCGTACTTGTCAGCACGAGCCCTTTCTTCGCTAGCACGAGCTTCTGCCG
>Ga0310691_10002771_pt1 | contig 22333 bp, 20 predicted proteins | sample 176DNAGHGlowgp2_FD_203887 | JGI IMG/M metagenome (GOLD analysis project Ga0310691, IMG submission 203887) | Sheep rumen microbial communities from Palmerston North, Manawatu-Wanganui, New Zealand - 1766 DNA GHGlow gp2 (v2) (version 2) | ecosystem: Host-associated > Mammals > Digestive system >...
CTCGGTAAACATTAGCGATATCTTTTAGTTCAACTTTATGGGTGGTACTACAAAGTTACTAAAAATATCGCTAATTACCTAATAATCAAGCAATTATTTTATAATTATTTTCGTCGAACTCACGTTAAATATACAATTTCTGAAGTGCCGGTTTTTGAAAAAATACGCACGCCTTTTGAAAAAAAACGCACGGGTTTTTGAAAAAAACTGGCACTTCAGGTAAATTATCTTTACGATGCCCGTTTTCCGCCCTTTTCGGGTTGTGGCCAGCCCTGGTTTTGCATAAATATACGGCCAGACTGTATATATATACAGTTTCTGACGGAAGACGTGGTGCAGGTAGTGGTGCAGGTAGTGGTGCAGGTAGTGGTGCAAGCTAACTGCTTGATAGTCAGCTGTAGGTGCAAGAGGTGCAAGTAGGTGCAAGCAGGTGTACCACGGCAGATTATACCTCAATGACTTGCCCGTCGTAAGCCAATGCCACATCGGGTGGGAGCAGCCCGTCGTTCACTTCGCGGTGGAGGCCCACGTCGTGGCTCATGTGGATGAGCAGCGTGCGCTTGGCACCTACCTGGCGGGCGAGGGCCACAGCATCGGCCACGAGCTGGTGGCTGTGGTGGGGGCGGTCGAAGCGCAGGGCGTTGACCGCCAGCGTGTCTATCCCCTGAAGCAGTGACTGTTGGTCGGCCTCGATGGTCTTCATGTCAGTGATGTAGGCGAAATGGCGGCCGAAGCGATAGCCGAGAATGGGCAGTCGGCCGTGCATGACACGGATGGGGAGAATGTCAATGTTGCCAATGGTCATTGCCTCGCCGGCGTGAATCTCGTGCAGCCCGATGGTCGGCACACCCGGATAGCGGTTTTCGGCGAAGCAGTAGGGCAGCATCTCGAGCATGCCCTTGCAGGCCAGTGGGTCGGCATAGACGTTGATTTCGCCAAACTGGCAGTAGGGGCGAATGTCGTCGAGGCCGCCCACATGGTCGTAGTGGGAGTGGGTGACGAGGATGCCGTCGATGCGGCGGAAGGGCTGAGGCAGGATTTGCTGGCGGAAGTCGGGGCCGCTGTCTACGAGCAGACGTGTCGATTCCGTCTCCACCAGGATGGAGCAGCGCATCCGCTTGTCGTGTGGGTCGCTGCTCTGACACACCGGGCACTGGCACCCGATGACGGGCACCCCACACGATGTGCCGGTTCCAAGAAATGTAATCTTCATCTTCTCAATGCTTCATTCTTCACTCTTCACTTCCACAATGTTCACCTCAGCCTTCAGTGCGATGCCGAATCGCTGCCATACGTCCTGCTGGATGGCCTGGCAGAGGTCTACAATCTCCCGGCCTGTGGCTCCCCCCCGGTTCACGAGCACCAAAGCCTGCTTGTCGTGCACGCCGGCCCGTCCTAATGAGCGGCCTTTCCATCCGCACTGGTCAATGAGCCATCCGGCGGGAATCTTCTCTTCCTGCTCGCTGACGTGGTAGTGGGGCATGGTAGGATGCAGCGCGGCCAGCTCTTCGTATTTCTCGCGGCTCACCACGGGATTCATGAAGAAGCTGCCTGCATTGCCCAGACGGGTGGGGTCGGGCAGTTTGGCGCGGCGAATGTCGATGATTACCTGGCGCAGCTGCTGCGGGGTGGGGGAGCCGATGCCCCTCTTGCCAAGCTCCTCCCGGATATTGCCGTAGGCAATGTCGGGTGTGCTCTTGCGGTGCAGCTGATAGCTGACACTGGTGATGAGGAATTTCGACTGCCACTGGTGCTTGAAGCGGCTGTCGCGGTAGCCATAGTGGCAGTCGGCAGCGGCGATGCTGACAACTTGACCGGTGGCAATCTCAACGGCGCGTATCTCGCTGATGAACTGGCATGCCTCGGCACCGTAGGCCCCGATGTTCTGCACGGCCGACGCTCCCACGTCGCCAGGGATGAGCGAGAGGTTGACCAGGTCGGCAAAGCCCCGCGCCACGGTCCAAGCCACCACGTCGTCCCAAGTCTCGCCACTGCCGCAGCAGAGCGTGGCCGACCCGTCGGGCTGTTCGGTCAGGCTGATGCCCCGGATGGCAGAGTGTGCCACCGTGCCAGGGTAGTGGCCGGTGAGCAAGAGATTGCTGCCCGCGCCGATGATGAGGTAGGGCTGATTGGCCAGCTGCAGCACGGCAGCCACCGCTTGTGCCTCTTCGACAGACGAAAACTCTAAGAAGCGCCGGCAGCGGGCATCAATGGCAAACGTGTTGTGACGCAGCAGGCTGTGGTCTCTCTCGTCTCTCATTCTGTCAGTTTAGCTAAAATCCATCGCCCACGCTTCTTCTCAAAGGTCAGTTCAATCTCCTGGCCGTTGGCAATGCCGCAGATGACAAACACCTTCTCCTTGGCACGGCGGTTCTGCTGACCATACACAATATTATATATAGTGTCGCTGGGCAGTACAGGGGCGAAAGCCTCCCAGGAGTCGGGCGTGATGAAACCCTCCATCTGGGCAAAGTCGTCTTCGGGGTCGGGGCCGGTGAAGGCAATCTCCTCCTTCAGGCTCTGCTGCTGGAAGGCGGAGTCGGTGGCGAAGGAGCGGTAGAACTGCAGGAAGTCGGCATTGGCGTTCTTGGTCAGTGGCTGCTGACTGATGGATGTCAGGTGCCAGCGGCCCTCTTCGCGCTCAAACTGATACTGCCTGATGCTGTCGGTAGTAAGGAAGATTTTCTCCACCACGGTCTTGCCAATGGTCGTGTCGCTCACCAGCTCACGCTGCTCGGCATTGTCGAAGATGAGCGTGTATTCGCCGGCAGTGGTGAAGAACGGGTCCATCATCCACTGCTCCTCATCCACCTTTCCTGTGTCGACGGGCAAGGGAAAGGTGATGCGGCGGCGCTGTAGATCCTCGTTGCTGGCGAAGTAGTACATGAAGTCGTCAAACAGCTCATCGGCGGCCTTGGGCAGGTCGTCGTTCTCAAAGCGCTCGGGCAGAGGCTCTTCTTCGGGATTGTCGGCTGCGGCGGACGGGTCGCCACCTTTGCCGTTACAGCCCATAACCAGCACTGCAAGTAGCGGCAGTGCGTAGAATAATTGTTTCATCGGGTTACGTTTTGCTGTGCAAAATTACAAATAATTCCGAAATAAAGAAAAAATATTGGCAAAAAACTTGCACGAATGAAAAATTTTGTCTACCTTTGCACCCGCTTAGCTGAACAAGCAGAGGATGAAGGACCCGTAGCTTAGCTGAATAGAGCGTCAGATTCCGGTTCTGAAGGTCAAGGGTTTGAATCCCTTCGGGTTCACAAAGGGCAAAAACAGGAGCATAGCTCAGTTGGTTTAGAGCGCTTCAGTCACATTGAAGAGGTCTTGGGTTCGAGTCCCAATGTTCCTACCAGGGGAGAGGCAGAAAGCCTCTCCTTCTTCTTTTTGTTCCGAATGACCGATGAACGTGGAAAAGATGTACGCTTTTGGGATATTCAATTCTGTTATTCATACAGTCTGTTGATGATGCTTCAAAATCGTTCAAGCATCTGACACATTTCTTTGTCTTCTTAAACGTCATGGCGTCAAGCATGAATTATCCAACAACCAAAGAAAACCGCAATCCTAGAGCATTGGCGATAAGCATGAACGTGGAAAGCTGCATGTCAGTCTGTCCTTGCTCTAACGATGAGATATACTCCCTCTTCTTACCGATACGCTCACCCAGCTGCTGCTGAGTCAGTTTCTGCCGCTTGCGCTCATCCCTCAGCAACTCTGCATAGTACCAGGCCTTGGCCTTGGCTTCGAACTCCACGCGACTCGCAGAGCCTTCCGGGCCATACTTCTCGTCAAAATGCTGTGACCCTGTCTTCAGTCGGGCCAGTTTCTTGTCTTCAATCTTTGTCATCTTCTTGTTCTCCGATATATTTGTTCATTATCTGTCTGGCAGTTTCTATCTCACCTTTATACTGTTTTGTACTTTTCTTCATGAAAGAGTTCAGAAACAGTACCCGCTTGCACTCCATGAACGACTGTGAATCGATTGCGAATACTATAGTACGGTATTCATTGTTGCCTACAGAAACACGAGCCTCATAGAACTCTGTTCCTTCCAAGCTTTTGACGAACTTCTTGTTGACCACGTATTGAGTCCTTATAATCAACTCTACATAGTCGTACTTTGTTTTGGTCTTTTCGTCAAGACTAGCATAGTACTCATCGTACTCCACAGAATGGAATGTCTCCCTGATAATGTCATTCATGCCGCAAAAGTAATTAATTTATTCCAAATAAACAAATATTTGGAAGAGAAAAAATACTTTTAGCCTTAGATTTGTACTGTTGCAACAAAAAACGACATCAAGGAATTGAATTGCTTTCTTTCTGCCTTCTCGCTCTACATCTCCTACAGTCTCCCTATTACTAATCTGCCCTTCCCTCAGTATGTATATACCTGAAAGCTCTCTTATGTTATTGGCTATCAATTCCAGCTGGTTAAGGTGGAACAATATCTCATTGCCTAGGGATACATCATTCACACCGATAGAGACATTGCACAGAAAGTCTCTCCTTTCCATTGATATGGTAGGAATCTGCATTGCTTTCCTCCTGATTGATTGCATCACTTTCTTTTTGTGGCACGATATTTGCAGAATAAGGGTGTAATAATAAAAAAACAAAAAAGTAAATAGTGACTATGCAAAAAGGTAACATTGGTGTGACAACTGAGAATATCTTCCCGGTTATCAAGAAATTCCTCTACAGTGATCATGAGATTTTCCTGCGTGAGATGGTGAGCAACGCTGTCGATGCCACGCAGAAGATGAAGACCCTCCAGGAGAAGGGCGATTTTAAAGGTGAGCTGGGCGACCTTACCGTCCGCGTCAACTTCGATGCCGACAAAGGTACCATCACTATCAGCGACCACGGCATTGGTATGACCGAGGAGGAGATCGACAAGTATATTAATCAGATTGCTTTCTCGGGCGTCACTGATTTCCTGGAGAAATACAAGGACAATGCCAACAACATCATCGGCCACTTCGGACTGGGCTTCTACAGCTCGTTCATGGTGTCGAAGAAGGTGGAGATAGTGACGAAAAGCTACAAAGAGGGCGCGAAGGCCGTGAAGTGGAGCTGCGACGGCAGCCCTGCCTACGAGATTGACGATGCCGACCGCGAGGAGCGGGGCTCGGACATCATCCTCTACATCGATGACGACTGCAAGGAGTATCTCGACAAATACAAGCTGGAAGGGCTGCTCAACAAGTACTGCAAGTTCCTGCCCGTGCCCATCGCCTTCGGAAAGAAGAGCGAGTGGAAGGACGGCAAGCAGGTGGACACCGAAGAGGACAATATTATAAATAATGTGGAGCCGCTCTGGACGAAGACCCCATCCACGCTGAAGGATGAGGACTACAAGTCGTTCTACCGCACGCTCTATCCCATGCAGGACGAACCCCTGTTCTGGATTCACCTGAACGTCGACTACCCCTTCCACCTCACGGGCATCCTCTATTTCCCCCGCATCAAAAATTCGTTGGAGCTGCAGAAGAACCGTATTCAGCTCTACTGCAACCAGGTGTTCGTCACCGACCAGGTGGAGGGCATCGTGCCCGAGTTCCTCACCCTGCTCCACGGCGTCATCGACTCGCCCGACATTCCCCTGAACGTCAGCCGCAGCTACCTGCAGAGTGACCGTGAGGTGAAGAAGATCTCTACCTACATCACCAAGAAGGTGAGCGACCGCCTGAAGGCCATCTTCAATGAAGACCGCAAGGCTTACGAGGAGAAGTGGGATCACCTGAAGCTCTTCATCAACTATGGCATCCTGACCGAGGAGAACTTCTACGACCGTGCCAAGGACTTCTCGCTCTTCAAGGACACGGAGGGAAAGTATTTCACCTTCGACGAATACAAGACCCTCATTGAGGCAGCCCAGAAAGACAAGGATGGCAACCTGGTCTATCTCTATGCCACCGACAAGGACGAGCAGTACAGCTATATCCGTGCTGCCCAGGATAAGGGCTACAGTGTGCTGCTCTTCGACGGGCAGCTCGACGTGCCCTGCATACAGACGCTGGAGCAGAAATTTGAAAAGTCGCGCTTCACCCGTGTCGATGCCGACACCATTGACCACCTCATTCAGAAAGAGGAACAGGGAAAGAGCGACCTGGGAGAGGACGAGCGTGACAATTTGTCAGCCGTCTTCCAGTCGCAGCTGCCAAAGCTCGACAAGACGGAGTTTATCGTCGAGGTGAACGCCTTAGGCAGCGAGCAGCGGCCGGTGGTCATCACGCAGAATGAATGGATGCGCCGCATGAAGGAGATGAGCCGCTATCAGGCAGGCATGAGCTTCTACGGCGAGATGCCTACCTCCTACAATCTTGTGCTGAACAGCGACCACCGACTGGTGAAGGAGGTGCTCGCCGACGCTCAGGCAGCACTGGCCGAACAGCTGAAGCCCATCGAGAGCGAGCTGAAGGGGCAGGAGGCACGCATGGCCGCCCTGAACCAGCAGACGGAGAAAAAGAAACCTGAAGAAATCACTCAGGAGCAGAAAGACGACAAAGCCAACACGCAGAAGGCCATTGACGAGCAGAAGGAGAAGCGGCAGCAGCTCATCAGCGACTATGCGAAGGGCAACGACGTGGTACACCAGCTCATCGACCTCGCACTGCTACAGAATGGCATGCTGAAGGGAGCGGCCCTCGATGCATTCCTGAAGCGCTCTATAGACCTCATAAAGTAAGATTTGGAAAAATAGGAACCGGAAAATTTCTTCGGTTCCTTTTTTTTTGTTACCTTTGCACCTGTAATAGCCTAATCCATAAATAGCGATAAGATGATAAAACTATTTGTTCCAGGACGACTCTGCCTGTTCGGCGAACATACCGACTGGGCCGGACACTATCGGACGATGAATGCACAGATAACCCCCGGCGCAGCCATTGTGACAGGTATTGAGCAGGGCATCACCGCAGAGGTGGAGCGCAGCAGTATTTTCGAGGTGCAGAGCAGTGCGCCGCAGATTGCGGGGCAGTGGCACGACTTCGCATGCCGGATGGACGAGCAGGAACTGAAGCGCGTGGCCCGCTCGGGCAGCTTCTTCTGCTACTGCGCCGGCGTGGCCAGCTACATGCTGGAGTGGTACAAGGTGGGCGGCGTGCGCATCAGGATTACCGACATGACGCTGCCCATGAAGAGTGGCCTCAGCAGCTCGGCTGCCATCTGTGTGCTGGTGGCCCGTGCCTTCAACCAAATCTACAACCTGAACCTCAACACCATGGGCGAGATGAACATCGCCTATGTGGGCGAGCTGCGCACCAGCAGCCGCTGCGGCCGACTCGACCAGGCGTGTGCCTTCGGCGTGAAACCCAACCTGATGACCTTCGATGGCGACGAGATTGAGGTGAAGCCGCTGAACGTGAAGCGGCAGATGCATTGGGTGTTTGCTGACCTCGTGGGCGACAAGGACACTGTGAAAATCCTGGCCGACCTGAACCGGGCCTACCCCTTCCCCTCCAACGAGCAGGAGCGCATGGAGCACGAGGCACTGGGAGAGAAGAACCTGGACATCGTAGACCGTGCTGTGAAGTTCATGGCTGAAGGCAATGTGGAGGCTTTGGGAAAACTGATGACCGAGGCCGAAGAACTGTTCGACCAAGCCGTGGCCCCGATGTGTCCCGAAGAGCTGTCGGCTCCCCGCCTGCACAAAATCCTGGCCGACGAGCATGTGAAGCGGCTCACTTTCGGCGGCAAGGGTGTCGGCTCCCATGGCGACGGCTCCGTGCAGTTCCTCGCACGCAATGAGGAGTGCCAACAACAGCTTGTCGACTACCTCGTCAGCCTCGGCATGCCGGCCTATAAGTTCACCCTGCAGCCCGTCCATACTGTGCGCAAAGCCGTCATTCCCGTGGCAGGCTTTGGCACCCGCCTCTATCCCGCTACCCGCTGCCTGAAGAAAGACTTCTTCCCCATACCGTGCAGCGACGGTAGGGTGCGCCCCGTTATTCTCATCCTCTTGGAAGAACTGGTGAAGAGCGGCATCGAAGAGATTTGCCTGGTGCTTGGCAGCGAAGAGGAACGTAAGATGTATATGGACTTTTTCGAGCGCCCCCTCTCCGACGACCACCTGTCGAAGCTCAACACCGAGAATCAGGAATACGAGAACCGCATCCTCGACATCGGCAAGCGGCTGCACTATGTCTATCAGAATGAGAAGCGCGGCTTCGGCCATGCCGTCTTCCAGACAGCTCAGTTCGCCCATGGCGAGCCAGTGCTGCTCATGCTCGGCGACACCCTCTACAGCACCACGTCGAACAAGCCTTGTGCCTTGCAGCTCATCGAAGCCTACGAGCAGACCAACAGCCTCACCTTAGGACTCTATCCCGTCGACGTGCGCGAGGTGAGCCATTTTGGCATCATGAGCGGCGTGTGGGAGGACAAGAAGGAGAGACTGCTGCGCGTCACTAATTTTGTGGAGAAGCCGAAGTCAAGCTATGCAGAGGAGTTCCTTGGCGTGCGCAACAGTTCAGGACAGCGTGAATACTGCTCCGTCTTCGGACAGTACATTCTCACCCCCGAAGTGTATGCTCAGCTGGAAGAGGACATCAAGCGTGCCGATGCCACCCCCGGCTTCACGGGCGAGATAGAGCTGACGGCAGCCCTCGATGCCGTGCGCAAGCATTCGGGCATGTATGGCGTCCGCCTCAATGGCGAGCGCTATGATATGGGCAACCCACAGGCCATGGTCAGCACAATCGCCACTTTTGCCATGGTGGAGAACGACTGACGCTACGACTACTGGCGTTTGTCGTCCTTTTTGATAGACAACGTATAAATTAATGAGCTATTCCCGCAAATATTTGCGGGAATGGTTTTTTATCACTATCTTTGCACACACAATTCTTTTATACCTAAAATTAAGTATTTTCAATTATGAAGAAAAAGTTTATCTGCGCCGTTTGTGGATATATCTATGAAGGCGATGCTGCCCCTGAGAAGTGCCCCATTTGTAAGGCTCCCGCCTCGAAGTTCTCTGAACTGAAGGAAGAGGGCGAAGTGACCTACGCCACCGTCCACCGCTTGGGCGACGGCAAGATTGAAGGTGTGCCCGAGGAGATGATTGAGGAACTGCGCAACAATTATCGCGGCGAGTGTGGTGAAGTGGGCATGTATCTGGCCATGGCCCGCCAGGCCGACCGCGAGGGCTATCCCGAAATAGCCGAAGCCTTCAAGCGCTATGGCTTGGAAGAGGCCGTCCATGCCGCACAGTTTGCCGAGCTGCTTGGCGAGGTGGTCTTCGACACCAAGACCAATCTGGAAAAACGTGCCGCTGCCGAAGAGGGAGCCTGCGCCGACAAATTCGAGCTGGCCAAGCAGGCCAAGGCCATGGGCTTCGACGCCATTCACGACATGGTTCACGAGGCTGCCAAGGATGAGGCTCGCCATGGTGCTGGCTTCGCCGGACTGCTGAAGCGCTATTTCGGCAAGTGATTATGCAATAAAACGAAGGAAAGTCCGTTTTATCAGAAGATGAAACGGATTTTCTTTTTTCTCACGATATGGGTCTGCGCCCTGGCAGCATGCTCCGACGACGACGGGTTCACCACGTCGCCCACCGCCACCCTGTCGTTTTCTGTCGACTCGGTGAAGATGGACACCGTCTTCACCACGGTGGGGTCGCGTACCTACGACTTCTGGGTCTACAACCGGGCAAGCCGGGGCATCCGCCTGCAGAGCGTGCGCCTGCGCCAGGGCAACCAGACCGGCTTCCGGGTCAATGTCGACGGTTCCTATCTCGACAATGCCTTAGGCTCAGTGGCCAGTGGCCTTGAGGTGCGCTCAGGCGACAGCGTCCGTGTCTTCGTAGAGCTGACCGCCCCCCGCAATCAGCAGCCCGACCCGCAGCTGGTAGAAGACCAGCTGGTCTTCACCTTGGAGAGTGGCATCGAGCAGCAGGTCACCCTCTGGGGGCACTCTTGGGATGCCCAGATTGTCGACAGCCTCGTCGTCAGTAGCGACACGCTGATAGCCACTGCCACCCCCCTTGTCGTGATGAAGGGGCTGCGGGTCGACAGTGCCGCCACCTTGACCATCAGAAACTCCACGCTCTACTTCCACAACAAAGCCGGCATCGACGTCTATGGCACGCTGCTCACCGATAGCGTCGTGCTGCGTGGCGACCGCCTTGACCATCTCTTCGACTATCTGCCCTACGACCGCATCAGCGGGCAGTGGCGCGGCATACGCTTCTTTCCCTCGTCGTTTGAGAATGAGCTGGTGGCCACTGAGATACGCAATGCCGAGTCGGCCGTGGTGTGCGACTCTACTGCCTTCAGCAGTGAGCGGCAGCGCCTCTACATGGAGCGCTCCGTCGTCCACAATAGCGAAGGCCCCGGCCTGCAGGCTTTCAATTCGTGGGTGGGCCTGCTACGATGTCAGTTCTCCAACGCCGCCGGCGACTGTCTGGCGTTCTACGGCGGTGCCGTGGTGATGGACAGTTGCACCGTGGCACAGTTCATGGCACTGGGGGGGAGCCGGGGGGCAGCGCTGCGCTTTGCCAATTTCTTCGGGCAGCATGCCTATCCGCTGCTACAGATGCAGATGACCAACTCCATCGTCACCGGCTATGACGACGACGTGGTGATGGGCAGTGCGTGGGAAGAAGACAGCACGACAGCCTTCAGCTATTTCTTCGACAACTGTCTGCTGCGCACCCCAGCCGTAGACGACACGGTCAGTTTCCGCCGCATCATCTGGGAGACGAAAGACGACAGCATTCAGGGCGAGCGACACTTCCGCACCATCGACACCGACAATCTTATTTACGACTTCCATCTCGACTCCCTCTCCACAGCCAAGGGCTTGGGGTGTTATTAGAGCTTAGCGTTTGGCAGGCGTTAAAAAATAATAATGCCGAAGCAAAAACTCTCAACTCCTAACTCCTAACTCCTAACTTTTTCGTACCTTTGTCCCTTGGTTTATGAAGACAAGAGAAAAAAAGGACAATGTGCTGCATGCTGTGGAGCACATCCTTGACAATTATTTGGAGATGAACAATCATCGCAAGACGCCTGAGCGTTATGCGATATTGCGGGCCGTTTACAGCATGGGCGATCATTTCACACTCGATGAGCTGGGGCAAAAACTGGCCGAGGATGACCGTTTCCCAGTGTCGAGGGCCACCCTTTACAACACATTGAATCTGTTCATGGAGCTGCGCCTCGTCATCCGCCATCGCTTCCAGGGCACTACGAAGTATGAGGCCTGCTATGCCGGCGAGAGCCACTGCCACCAGATTTGCACAGTGTGTGGCAAGGTGACGGAGGTGAAGTCGGCCGAGATTACCGAGGCCATCGATAGGATGCACCTGAAGCGCTTCCGCAAAGACGGCTATACGCTCTACATCTATGGCATCTGCTCCACTTGCCAGGCGGCCATTACTCGAAAGAGCAACAAGACAAAAAAGCAAAACGAAAAATAAAAACAATGAACAAAGGAAAAGTTGACGTCCTGCTGGGTTTGCAGTGGGGCGATGAAGGTAAGGGAAAGGTGGTCGATGTGCTCACGCCGCGCTACGACGTGGTGGCCCGTTTCCAAGGTGGCCCCAATGCCGGGCATACGCTTGAGTTTGAAGGCCAGAAGTACGTGTTGCGCAGCATCCCGTCGGGCATCTTCCAAGGTGACAAGGTGAACATCATCGGCAATGGTGTGGTGTTAGCCCCCGACCTCTTCATGGACGAGGCCAAGGCTCTGGAGCAGAGCGGACATCCGCTGAAGGAGCGGCTTCACATCTCGAAGAAGGCCCATCTCATCATGCCCACCCACCGCTTGCTCGATGCTGCCTACGAGGCGCAGAAGGGCAAGAACAAGGTTGGCACCACGGGCAAGGGCATCGGCCCCACCTATACCGACAAGGTGAGCCGCACGGGGCTCCGCGTAGGCGACATCCTGGAGAATTTCCCTGAGAAGTATGCTGCTGCCAAGGCCCGCCACGAGGCCATCCTCCGCTCCTTGAACTTCGACTACGACATTACAGAGGTGGAGAAGAAGTGGATGGAGGGCGTGGAGTATCTGCGCCAGTTCCCCATTGTCGATAGCGAGCACGAAATCAACGGCCTCCTCCGCCAGGGAAAGTCGGTGCTCTGCGAGGGTGCTCAGGGCACGATGCTCGATGTCGACTTCGGCTCCTATCCCTTTGTCACTTCGAGCAACACCATCTGCGCCGGTGCCTGCACCGGACTGGGCATCGGCCCCAACCGCATCGGCGAGGTCTATGGCATCATGAAGGCCTACTGCACCCGTGTCGGTGCCGGCCCGTTCCCCACGGAACTCTTCGACGAGACCGGCAAGCGCATACGCGACCTTGGCCACGAGTATGGAGCCGTCACCGGGCGTGAGCGCCGCTGTGGCTGGATAGACCTCGTGGCACTGCGCTACTCCATCATGGTCAACGGCGTGACACAGCTCATCATGATGAAGAGCGACGTGCTCGACGGCTTCGACACCATCAAAGCCTGCACAGCCTACAAGGTGAATGGCCAGCTCACCCGCGATTTCCCCTACAACATCGAGGAAGGCATAGAACCCGTCTACGAGGAGCTGCCGGGTTGGAAGACCGACATGACTCGCCTCAGCAGTGAGGAACAGTTCCCCGAGGCGTTCAAGAACTACATCAGCTTCTTGGAGCAGCAGCTTGAAACCCCCATCACCATCATCTCTATCGGTCCCGACCGCGAACAAACCATCATGCGTCATGGCAAATAAACCATCAATAGTCAAAGGCACCCGCGACTTCGGCCCCATTGAAATGGCCAAGCGCAACTATATCCTCAACACCATCCGCGAGGTCTACGAACTCTTCGGCTTCCAGCAGATTGAGACACCGGCTCAGGAGACGCTCCAGACACTCATGGGCAAATATGGCGAAGAGGGTGACAAGCTGCTCTTCAAAATCCTGAACAGTGGCGACTTCCTCTCGAAGACCACCGACCCGGAGCTGGCCGAGCGCAACGCCCTCCATCTGGCCTCGAAATTCTGCGAGAAGGGTCTGCGCTACGACCTCACCGTGCCCTTCGCCCGCTATGTGGTAATGCACCGCGAGGAGTTGCAGCTGCCCTTCAAGCGCTATCAGGTGCAGCCCGTCTGGCGTGCCGACCGTCCGCAAAAAGGACGCTACCGCGAGTTCTACCAGTTCGACGGCGATGTCGTCGGCAGCGACTCGCTGCTCAACGAAGTGGAGCTGATGCTGATTGAAGACGAGGTGTTCAGCCGCCTGGGCGTGCGTGTGGAGATAAAAATCAACAACCGCAAGATTCTCACGGGCATAGCCGAGGTCATTGGTGCCGCAGACAAGATTGTCGACATCACCGTGGCCATCGACAAGCTCGACAAGATAGGCATCGACAGCGTCAACGCCGAGCTGCGCCAGGATGGGCTGACCGACGAGCAGATACAGAAGCTGCAGCCCATCATCCTGCTTCAGGGCAGCAACGAGGAGAAGCTTGACACCATTGCCGAGGTGCTCCGCGACAGCGCAACGGGGCAGAAGGGCGTGGAGGAGTTGCGATACATCTTGACGCTTCTCAACTCTCAAACCTCCGCTCTCAAATCTGAGTTTACCTTCGACCTCACGCTGGCCCGTGGACTGAACTACTACACGGGAGCCATCTTCGAGGTGAAAGCCCTCGACACCCCCATGGGCAGCATCTCCGGCGGTGGCCGCTACGACAACCTCACGGGCATCTTCGGCATGCCGGGCCTCTCGGGTGTGGGCATCTCCTTCGGCGTAGACCGCATCTACGATGTGCTCGACGCCCTGCAGCTCTATCCCGAGAACTCGTTGCGCACCTCGCAGCTGCTCTTCATCAACTTCGGCGAGCAGGAGACGGCCTATTGCCTGCCCCTCGTGGGCAAGGCGCGCCAGGCCGGCATCCGCACTGAGATGTACCCCGATGCAACGAAGATGAAGAAGCAGATGGCCTATGCCAACGCCAAGCAGATTCCCTTCGTGGCCTTGGCTGGCGAGAGCGAGATGCAGGCCGGCAAGCTGACGCTGAAAGACATGGCTACCGGCGAACAGACGCTGATGACCATTGACGAGCTGATTGGCAGACTGAAAGAATAGACCGCCCATGAAAAAGACCACCCTCTTTCTCCTGCTGGCGTTCCTCCTGCTGGCACTGACATCGGCCCGTCGCGACCAGACCACCACCATCTTCATCATTGGCGACTCTACGGCTGCCAACAAAGACACCACCGGCGGCAAGAAGGAGCGAGGGTGGGGCATGGCCCTCCAGGAGTATTTCGATGCTGACTACGTTCGCGTCGACAATCATGCCGTCAACGGGCGCTCGTCGCTTTCCTTCTACAACGAAGGGCGCTGGGCGAAGGTGCTGGAGCGGATGCGCCCCGGCGACTACGTCATCATTCAGTTCGGCCATAACGACGAGAAACCGAAGGCCGACCGCCATACCGACCCTGGCTCCACCTTCGACTACATGCTGGCGCGCTATGTGCGCGAGACGCGCGAGCACGGCGGTATTCCCGTCCTGATGAATTGTGTGGTGCGCCGCAACTTCTTCGTGGCAGCACCCGACAGCGACGACGACGAGAAGCTGCGCACGCAGACCTTCAAGGACGGCGTGAGGATGGTGGAGGGCGACAGCCTCATCGACACCCACGGCCTCTATCGTGTGGCACCCCGCGACGTGGCCCAGCGCATGAACTGCCACTTCGTCGATGCCAACAAGATTACCCACGACCTGGAGCAGGGCCTGGGCACCGAGGCGTCGAAGAAGCTCCACATGTGGTTCCTCCCCGGCGAGGAACCCAGCGTGCCCGCAGGTCGGCAAGACAACACCCACTACAATGTCTACGGAGCCCATGTCGTGGCAGGACTGCTGGCCGAGGCCCTCTGCCAGGAGGTGCCCCTGCTGTCGAAGTACCTTGTAAAGCGATAGTTGCGCAAGAACGGAAAAAAGACGAAGAAACTAAACACTAAAGCCAAAAACTTATTGATACTATGAATCGTCAGATCTTTACTATGGCCGCCCTGCTGCTCATGGGCATGGGCACTCAGGCCAAAGTCAGGTTGCCCCATATTCTGGGCGACAATATGGTCATCCAACAGCTCTCCGACGTGCGCCTCTGGGGGTGGGACGAGCCGGGAAAGACCGTCACCGTCACCACCTCATGGAGCACGCAGCGCCAGCAGGTCAAGGCCGATGCCAATGGCCGTTGGCTGGTGAAGGTGCGCAGTCCGAAGGCTGGCTACGAACCCCTCAGCATCACCTTCGACGATGGTGAGAAGACCACCATTAATAATGTGGTGAGTGGCGAGGTGTGGGTCTGCGCCGGACAGTCGAACATGGAGATGCCCGTCAAGGGCTTCGGCCAGTGCCCGGTGGAGGGCTACAACCACCACGTGCTCGACGCCTCGCAGTCGCGTGGCGTGCGCAGCGTGAAGATTCCCAGCATCATGCGGATGCAGCCTCAGGAGGATGCACAGTGTGAGTGGCGGCAGTGCTCGCCTCAGACCGTTGCCGACTTCTCTGCCACGGGCTATTTCTTCGCCCGTCTTGTCAGCCGCACCCTCGACATTCCCGTGGGCATCATCGAAGCCAACAAAGGCGGCAGCCGCGTGGAGAGCTGGCTCACGAAGGAGAACCTGGAGAAATATACCGACGAGCCTACCGACTCTGTGGGCATCGTCAAGTTCAAGCCTGAGTGGGACTACCACCGTGCGCTCCTCTGGGGCAACGGCACCTTCAACCCCATTCTGAACTACACCGTCAAGGGCATCCTCTTCTATCAGGGCTGCTCCAATGTCGACGATCCCGCCGACCAGTACAGCCAGCGCCTCGCCCTGCTTGTTGAGCAGTGGCGCAGCCAGTTCGGCCTCGGTCAGCTGCCCTTCTATTTCGTAGAGATAGCCCCCTATGCATACGGCCGCGGCGTCGACGACGTCAACGGTGCGCTGCTGCGCGAACAGCAGTGGAAGGCAGCCCAAATCATTCCCAACAGCTCGCTCGTCTGCACCAACGACCTCGTCTACCCCTACGAGACCACGCAAATCCATCCCACGCAGAAGCAGGCCGTGGGCGAGCGGTTGGCCTTCACCGCCCTGGCTCGCGACTATGGCTACGACAAGCTCAGCTACAAAAGCTCGTCGTTCAAGGACATGACCGTCAAGGGCGACACCGTCTTCATCCACACCCAGGACAACTACTGGTGCGATGCCCCCTTCGAGCAGATGGTGGGCTTCGAGGTGGCAGGCGCCGACCGCGTCTTCCATCCCGCCAAGGCCAGCCATTTCTGGCAGCCTGGCGGTGGCTATTGGGATGAGGCCATCATGATCACCTCGCCTGAGGTGAAGCAGCCGGTGGCCGTCCGCTATTGTTTCAGAAATTTCCAGGTGGGCAACGTCAAGAACGGCGGCAACCTGCCGCTCTTCCCCTTCCGCACCGACAACTGGTGACGCTCACTCTAACTTAGAGCCTTCAAGCAGTTTCGGACAGCAGCCCTCCAGTGCGCAACGGTCGCAGTGGGGGGCTCTTGACGTGCAGACGTAGCGGCCGTGGAGCAGCAGCCAGTGGTGGGCCTGGGCCATGTCGCCGTCGGGTATGTGCTTCATCAGCTCCTTCTCAACCTTCAGCGGCGTGTTGGCCGTGCGTGGCACCAGCCCTAAGCGGTGGCTTACGCGGTAGACATGGGTGTCAACAGCCAAGGCCGTGCGGCCGAAAGCCACGGCCTGCATCACGTTGGCCGTCTTGCGCCCCACCCCCGGCAGGGCCAGCAGCTGGTTCATGTCGCTGGGCACCTCGCCGCCGTGCTCCTCCGTGAGTATGCGCGACAAGTCCACCAAATGGCGGGCCTTGCTGTTGGGGTAGCTCACGCTGCCCATATACTCCAGCAGGTCCTCAGGCTCAGCCAGGGCCATGGCCTGTGCGTCGGGGTAGTGGCGGAAGAGTGCCGGCGTTACCTGGTTGACGCGTTTGTCCGTACACTGAGCGCTGAGCACAACAGCCACCAAGAGCTGAAACACACTGCCAAACTCCAGCTCAGTGTTCACCTCGGGCATCTCCTTGCGGAAATAGTCCAGCACCAGTTTGTATCTTTCTGCTCGTTTCATGGTGCAAAAATAGGCAAAAAGTTTGAGATTATGAAAAGTTTTTCTTACTTTTGCCGGAAAATTCATTTCGACCTCTATGGAAGCTAAGAAAATACTGTCGTTTTTAAAGGAAGTGGCGGCCAACAACAACCGCGAGTGGTTTCATGCCCATCGCGACCTCTACGATGAGGTGCGCCAGGAGTGGGAGCGTGGAGTGGGGCAGGCCCTGCAGCGCATCATCACCTTCGATGCCGAGGTGGCCAACCTTCAAGTGAAGGACTGCACCTACCGTTTCTATCGCGACACGCGTTTCTCGCCCGACAAGTCGCCCTATAAGACTCATCTCGGCGCATATATGTGCGCCAAAGGAAAGAAAGCCCTGCGCGGCGGCTACTACATTCACCTCGAACCCGGCCATTGCCTGCTCGCCGTGGGCAGCTACTGGCTGCCAACGAACATTCTCACTGCCTGCCGCAACGAGCTGATGGCCAACGAGGCCGAGTGGCTGGGCTGTGTGGAGAGCCGCAGCTTCAAGAAATACTTCGGCGGGCCCGACGATGCATCGTGGGATAGCCCCCAGGGCTTCGGCCTGGAGAAGCTGAAGACCTGTCCCGCTGGCTTCCCCCGCGACTACGAACACATGAAGTACCTCCGTCTGAAGGACTACTGCGCCTGGCACCATGTGGACGACGCGTTCTTCGAGGGCGACGGGTGGCTTGCAGAGATGGAGCGCGTCTTCCGTGCCGCCAAGCCCATGATGGACTTCATGAACAGGGTCATCGACGACTACGAGTAACTGTCCCCAACGTTCATTCCTGCTTTCACGCGAGCGTCGAAGAAGCAGTTGCACCATGTTGCACCTCTTGCACCTGCCACTGATTATCAGACGGTTATCTTGCACCAGATGTTGCACTTGATGTTGCACCAGACGTTGCACCTACGGTTCAGTGCAGCACTGACTATGCAGCAATAAGCGGTTTTCCGTGAAGTGGCAGTTGAGGAAAAAATACGCACGCTTTTTTGAAAAAAACGCACGGGTTTTGAAATAATACTGGCACTTCAGGTAATTTTTCTTTACGTTTGCCGCTTTAGCCCCTTTTTCAGGCGGCATTGGCTGAAATAATAGAATTTAACCGTTTTTTGTTGGTTTTATTTTGTTTTCTTTTTTTTTGAAATATGTGAAGTGTACAAATACCGCTGCTTTGAATAATGTGAGTTAGAAACGTTCCAAAAGTTTTTCTATATGTTTCATCGTTCCCTTTTGCCTCCATCTCCCAAAGCCTGCACCGCTGCCTCTGAGGTGCAAGAATGGGTGCAACATTAGGTGCAACGTCAGGTGCAAGATAACTGCTTGATAATCAGTGGTAGGTGCAAGAGGTGCAAGTTGGTGAAATCTCTCTCGGTGCAGACGGGGAATCGGTGCATTTAGCGTGAGCAGTAGATTCATGCGGGCTTCCGGCTTGGCGAAAAGATTGCTGCAAAGAAATTGGTGGAAAATGATGGTAGTTCGTTTTTTTTTCGTATATTTACAAATTAATTAGATGACAATTGGTCAATTCAAGTTTTTTTTTCATATTATTGATTCATTTTAGCTGAATGAAGCTGAAGAAGCTTGTTAAGTGGGTGGCCATAATGGTGGGTGGCATGTTTGCGCTGCTGACATGCTACTTTTACTTTCATCTGGATTTTACTGCTGCCACGATGCTTCCCCCGTATAGTGTCGCTACCCGTCATGACGATACCCTGAGGGTGGTCATGATAGGCGACAGCTGGGCCATGTTTCATGAGAGCCTGCATGCCGACTCCGTGTTGGAGGCGATGCTGCGGGAACGGCTGAATGTGCCGGTGAAGGTGCGGTCGAGAGGCAAAGGTGGGGCCAACAGCAAGGAAATCTATTACTACATGTTTGCCTCAAAAACAGTGGAGAGCGAGCAAGAACCCGATAAGTGTACGCAGCCGCTCTTGGAGGAGCACCCCGACTACTGCCTCATTTCGGCGGGCATCAACGATGCGGCGCAAGGAAAGGGTGCCTCTTTTCTCTGCCAGAATTACGAGAACATCTTGAGCCTGCTGCTCTTCAACCATATTCGGCCTGTCGTGTTGGAACTGCCCACGGTATTGATGGGTAGGAACACGCATATCCCTTTTGAGGATTTTTTCAATGCCAACCGTTCTTACGCCATGCGGAAGCTGAGGGAACGGATAGACTTCAGGGTGATGGCCTTCGTGAAAGGTGCAACGCTTGACGACGTGACGGAGTACAGGGAAGAGATGAAGCAGATGCTTCTGCGGACGGGCCTGACAGACAGTGTGCTCTATATCAGCATCGCCGACTGGAACCCTGACGGCTATGAAGATTCGAGAAACATATACATCGAAGACGGAACACACTTGAACCTCAGGGGCTATCATGTGCTCGACTCGTGTTATGCTGAGACTATTGCAAGAGATTATAAAAACAAACATCAATAATGACTCAAGAAAAATCAAGACTTCAATGGCTCGACGTGGCTAAGGGATATGGCATACTCCTTGTCATCATGGGCCATTTCAGTGCGCCTGTCCTGCAAGTGCCGCTCTATTCTTTTCACATGCCTTTGTTCTTCTTCCTCTCCGGCTATGTGTTCAGCATCAAGTCGGGATTGAGAGAATTTGTGAGCGGGAAGATGATGCGCATCGTGCTTCCCTATGATTCGCACCAAGTTCAGGTTCCTCGTCGATTCGGGGTGGAAGAAGCCACGCCTACCAGTCTAAGATGTCTTTGCCGTTCTCGAAGTGGAAGTAGTCGGTAATTTTCGAGAAGCTCTCGGTGGTGAACTGCTGCTCTTTCGTCTCTAAGAAGCAGAGGGGCACTTCGCCAATGAACGATGCCCAGCGCGAGTAGCTGCTGAAGGGGCCTACGATGCGGTCGCAGAGGGTGAGGGTGTAGAGGTCGAGAATGGCCCCGGAGGGCTCCTTGCCGAAACGGCGGCAGCGGCAGCCTTCAAAGATGTCGGTGGTGAAGTCTTCATTGCTGCTGATGAAGAAGGCCACCCGCCGGTCGGAATAGAGCTGCTGGATGCGCAGCATGAACTGGCGGTAGTCTTCCAGCTCGTAGAAGAAACGGCCGTCGTTCCATGTGGCGTAGTCGCCACGACGAATATGTACGCCCACCACGAGGTCGGCCTCTTGGCGCAGCTGCGACACCAAGTCCTGCGCCTTCTGCATGATGGCCTCTTTGGGGCGGAAGATGCGCTGTAGCTCGGGCATGGTCTGCCGGAGGTAGCGGGTGTCGGTGCGTGTCTGCCACCCCTTGGTGAAGCCGAGCCGCTTGAACACCCAGTCCCATGCTTTGTTGTGAGTCACTTTCCACGTCAGGTGCTTGTACCAGCCCCAGCCCTTCTTCAGATTGAGGAACCACTTATGGTAGAGGGGGTAGTAGATGAACTTGCAGTGCAAGAGGTTGGGAAAGTCTTCAATAGTCCAATCGTAGAAAATGATGACCATCTTCCTGTGCTCAGCTATACACTGGGCAACGGAGGCAACATACGTCCACAGACGGTTGCAGGTTTGGCCAGGGGCATCGCAGATTACTCTCATGTTTTATAGCGTTTTCTATGGCAGACTGTAAATGATTGAACAGTCTCTTGATTTCATAGTTTCTTGATCTCTTCTTCTGACAAACCGGTGATGGCAGAAATGGTTGAGACAGGGATATTGCCTATGGCTAACATTTTTCTGGCGTTTTCTTTATTGGCCTCCGCTCTTCCTTCTGCTCTTCCTTCCGCTCTTCCCACTGCTCTTCCTTCTGCTCTTCCTTCTAACTTGCCTTCGCCTCTGGCGGTGAATATTTGGTCGGCCAGAATGACACGGTCATCCAAATACCTATTGTAGGCTGCTTGTTCTTCCTTGCTCATTCTCGACAGCTGCAACTTTTCACGAGCTTCCTGCAAACCGGGAGCATCGGCTTCGTCAGGAATCTCGCTTGTAGAGAGGAAGTATATCCACTGCTCCAAGGGCACTTTCGACCACCTGTTGAAATCGTTGACTTTCAGGATGTAGTATTCTGGATAGAGTTGGTAAACCTCGTTTACGCCAAACTGTTGGCGCTGGAAGGTTGACAGGCTTAGGACGTCATTGTTGTGGATGCCTCGAAATTCCGTCTTTCCGTGGTACACGTAGTCCTTTCCTTGGCCCAGGTCAAAGTAGACAATGTTGATGGAATAGACCTTTTTGACATTGTCGTAGTTCGTTCCGCTGTTAATGTATTCGGTGACCAGCTTGGATGCACCAAACAAGATGCGCTGGAAGTAGGCATACTCCGACTCTCCCTGCACTTCGATGAGCAGCAATTCCCCGTCGGTGTTCTCAGCGAGAATGTCCACACGGTTTGACTTGGCATGTTCATGGTCTTTGTTGCTCTCACTCTCCAGCAGGCGGTGTATAAGGATGCGGGTGTTAAGAAGCGTGGAGAGAAAACCCTCCAGCACCACGTAGTTGGCCTTTTCTCTCAACAGGCGTTTCAAGGCCCAGTCGAAACTGATGTATGTCCGCTCTTTGCTCATGTTTGTGGTTTTGAGATGCATTTCGCGCACAAAGATAGCGATTATTTGCTAAAACACCAAATATTCTTCTGCTTTGTTTTCAACTTTTTTATGGGCGCTTCTTTGTTCGCATGAGGAAATGGTAGACGGCAGGCTTGCGGGCCACAAAGTATTTCATGCCAGTGGTGAAGCGGAAGAGCATGAGGAAATAGAACAGAAGGAGCGGGATGATGGTGGCTGCGCCATAGAGTACCAGCAAGGGGAGGGTGGTGGCGTAGCGGTCGATGACCAGGTAGCGGGCGGCAATGGCCAAGGCTGCACAGAGGAAGAACAGCAGATAGTAGGGGGCCATGCCGCGCCAGAAGGTCTTCACACTCAGCTGGAAACCACGAGAGAAGAGATAGTAGGGCTTCCAGAAGATGTTGATGAAGAACACGCTGAGAATCTTTCCCAGCAAGATGCCGACGATGCCGAAGAATGGTGCCAGCGAGAAGGTGATGGCAAGGTTCAGCACCAGCTCTGCCCAGGCAGCCCACACATCGCCGAAGAGGCCAGAGGCTCCGATGAAGATATAGACGGCGGCATTCTGCAGGTAGATGAACAGGTGGAAGATGAGCAGGTAGATGATAAGGTCGTCAAGCTGGTAAGAGGCTCCTAACCAGCAGGCGATGAAGGGCTGGATGAACATGAGAAGGGAGAAGATGATGCCGCCCAAGACGAGGAAGCGGGCGGCCGTCATCTCCCAGAACACCTT
>Ga0310691_10002773_pt1 | contig 22300 bp, 23 predicted proteins | sample 176DNAGHGlowgp2_FD_203887 | JGI IMG/M metagenome (GOLD analysis project Ga0310691, IMG submission 203887) | Sheep rumen microbial communities from Palmerston North, Manawatu-Wanganui, New Zealand - 1766 DNA GHGlow gp2 (v2) (version 2) | ecosystem: Host-associated > Mammals > Digestive system >...
AAGAGGGAAAAATACTTTACCGAGATTCTTAATAATCTAGTGGCACTTCCGAATGTGGTTCGTGAGAATATATTTGTTGTTACTTTCAATCGCTTTTCGGTAAGGGATTATTTTATGATTGTGCAATCTAAGCACAGGGATATGTTAGAAAAAGCTATTATAGGAATGACATCGGGGATATGGAAAAAGATGTGCTATTTGCCGGATGAGAATCATGGCTGGGGAAGGCAGTAAAGATAGAAAGGGTTTAGTACAAGAAAAAGCGAGAAGAAAAGACGGTTTCCGTCTTTTCTTCTCGTAAATCACATTTAAACATAATTATAAGCATCAAGTATGCTGTCGTATATTTTGTTTCCTTCCTCCAACATCTTCTGTACAACAGCTTTTGAAATGGATTCGTCTGAAATAGAGAGAACTGTCTGTTTTCTTTTGTTGACGATTCCATATCCGAACTCGGTATTAACGAGAACGGAATCATCCTTTTCTGTAGTCCACAGATAGTTATACTCGTCAATGGATATACTTGACTTTTTCAAGGCCTTCTCCTTCGTTATAAAAATAGCGGGGAACTTCCCCGCCTGCGATGGACCTGGGTCAAATGACCAGCCCAACAAAATCGAAGTTTTATTTAAGTTAAGTATAAAGGATAAATTGGAAAAAAACAATACGCTTAAAAAGATTTTATGCAATTTTATAGACATTGATACCCATACAGCATCACCCACCTAACACGAGGCAACCATGAAAAAACAAAACTCATATCTTATAATTCCTGATGCAGATAAACGTTTAAAAGAACTATGTAATCAGGGAATGAAAAAACTATTTGGAAAACGCCCGCCGCAGGCGGTGAAGGACAGGCTTGAGCATGAGCTGAAGATCGTAAAAAGAAATGGTCATGCCTCTACATATCTGCTGGCATGCCTGCTGTCGCAAGAGGCGGAGAGACTTCATCATGTGATATTTTTTAGAGGGGTGATTACTTCTTCATTGATTGCGTACACCGGTGGATTTTCGAAGGTTAATCCCATGGAGCCGGAATATGGAGGTGTTTATCTGCCCTTTGAAACTACGAGGGAAGAATTTGAAAAACGTGAACCGGAATTGGAAATTCAATGCGGGGCTGCATTCATATTTTATACGCAGGCTTTTTTGTGCCGCGAATTGCCGGAATATCGCTACATAGCATACCCACGAAAGGGCAATGCCGGTATTCAAACGATAAGACTGTATTTTATAAAATTGGAAGATGTTCCTGCGGAGGAATTGCTGGATCAGCCTAACAGTAATCTTGATGAGTATCCGGATTACATGTATTTTGATGATTTTTATCATATAACATTGATAGGCGACAACAAGATGGAACCGGTTCAGTACAACACATTTTACAGGGACATAGTATCTTCGTTTGATGAGAGTAATTCAAAAGATGTTATCCCAAAATTGTGGAGATATGTTAAGAAAAATGATTCTTTGTTACGAGAATTAAAGGATCTTATGAAATATAAGGTTCGGACATATGAAGAGCTGCTGACCGCTCTTTGTGTAGCGCATTCTACAGGCGTATGGGAGGGCATGACGCGGGAGATGGTCATGGATGGAAGATTGCCTCTTGCAGAAATGCCGGGTTCCCGTGATGATGTGCTTTGTTATTTGCTTGGTTTAGGATATGAACGTGAAGAGGCATATCGGGTCTGGATGAATATTTGGCGAGGGAGACGTCTCTCATCAGACGAGATCAATACAATGAGAGAGCGCGGCGCCGATGACTGGTTTTTGAATCTATGCGAGCATGTTCGTTATATGTTTCCAAGGGCGCATTGTGCGCAGATGATCAGAAGAGACGCGTTTTTACTTGATGAGCCGGATGATCAGGAAAAATGAGACTGTGACTCCGTCCCGGGGTCTCATCCGTCCCGGGGTCTCATCAAGAAAAATGAGACTATGACCCCGTCCCGGGGTCTCATGTTAATAATATATACCGATACAAGGAGGCAATCCAATGTCTGATGAAAAGAAAATGATAGTACGACGTGCGCAGGAGGGTGACATTCCGGTCATCATTGAGCTGCTGAAACAGGTTAACCGTGTGCATTATGATGGTCGACCGGATCTGTTTAATCTGCAGACCAAATATACGGCCGAAGAGCTTCGGAAGATCATTAAAGATGATAAGAAACCGATCTTCGTGTGCGCAGATGAGGCCGGAAAGATTCTTGGACATGGGTTTTGCGTTCTTCAGAGGCCGGAGAATACGAGACTGCTTAAAGATAATCTGACCATGTATATAGATGATATCTGTGTTGATGAGAGCTCAAGAGGACATCACGTCGGAAAATTGATCTATGAACATATTCTTGAATATGCCCGCGGCTGTGGCTGTTATAATGTTACGCTGAATGTCTGGAACTGCAATCCGGGGGCTATGAGGTTTTATGAGAAGCTTGGCCTGGTGCCGTATAAGGTCGGGATGGAGACTATATTATGAGGCTGGCGGACTGCCACGATTACTTCGTAATCTTGGCATGTCCCGGGGCCTCAAAATTTCAAAAAGTTTTTTTTAAAAAACTCGCTGTAGGCATAGCGCTTACAGCGTTTTTTTGGTATAATGATCTGGCATAGAATTATAAATACGAAAAAGGAAGAGGATAATGATAAAGAATATAGTTTTTGACATCAGTAATGTTTTGGCACCGTTTCGGTTTAAGGAATACCTTGCCGAAAAGGGTTTTGACAAGGATATGATAAAGAGGATCATCAAGGCTTCAGCCTTGACGCCTTTTTGGACAGAATTTGAAAAAGGAAGGCTATCATATGACGAGGCAATGAACGGCTTTATCAGCGTAGATCCGGATATTGCCGATGAGCTGCATAAAGCCTATGATTCATGTGCGGGGATCATGGGAAAATATGACTATACGGAGGGCTGGATCAGGTCCTTAAAGGATGCCGGGTACAGATTGTACTGTATAACCAATTTTACCCCCGCCGGATATGAACAGTGTTACGACTGTATTTCTTTCGTCGAAAAATTCGACGGCTGTGTTTTTTCGTTCAGGGAAGGCGTTGTTAAACCCGACCCTCAAATTTACAGGATCTTGCTTGAGCGCTATGACCTTAAAGCTGAAGAATGCGTATTTATAGATGATACAGAGGAAAATGTACGCGGCGCCGAAAAGCTTGGCTTTAAGGGAATCGTATTCACCGGATATGAGGATGCGGTCGCAAAACTGGCTGCATTATGAGACCCCGGGACGGGGTCATAGTCTCATTTTTTAACACTATTTACGTCCGATCAAAAGGGAAAATCATAGGAGAAAAGTTATAAAATGCTCCAGATAACAGACTTTGAAAATATGGATTCAGACCATATCCTGATCCGGATAGTAGGCGATCACGATATCGGCCAGATCGAAAAAGAAATATCATTGATAAAACAAATGACTTCGGTTGATTTCGGACTGAGGGCATTTAAGGTAGATGATTGGAATACGTCGCTTTCTCCTTGGAAGTCTCCGGCAGTGTTTGGTAAAGATGATTTTGGCGACGGGGCAGAGGGAACCCTTGAAGTGCTTAGAAAGCTTCTTGATGATTCTGCAAAGAAGTATTATCTTTGCGGCTATTCCATGGCGGGCCTCTTTGCATTATGGGCCGCCTGCAGGATGGAAGGCATCTACGGCGTGGCTGCGGTATCGCCATCTGCATGGTTTCCGGGGTTTACCGACTATATGCATATTAACAAGGTCTTGGTACCTAAAGTATATCTAAGCCTTGGTGACAAGGAAGAAAAGACGCGTAACCCGGTTATGGCCACGGTTGGAGACAGGATAAGGGAGGCAAAAGAGATTATCACAGCCACCGGGGCAGAGTGCATACTTGAGTTTAATCCGGGTGGGCATTTCAACGAACCTGATGTAAGAATGGCCAAGGGAATAGATTGGTTGATAAAATGAGACGGGGTCTCATTTTGAGGGGGTAAAAAATATGAACATAAACGAAAGAGCAGAATATGCAGTAAGCCTGAAAAACTCCGGGAAGTATAATTGTTCACAAGCTGTAACGGCTGCATTTGCAGATGTAACGGAGCTTTCCGAAGATGTTTTAAAGCAGCTTTCGGCCGGCTTTTGCGCGGGCATGGGCAATCTGGAGGCAACGTGCGGTGCGCTGATAGGCGCCGGGATGATTGCCGGGCTTAAAACCGAAGGCAAAGGGACACTTAAGATGACAAGGCAGATTCAGGAGGCCTTTAATGAAAAGTGCGGTGCGATCAAGTGCAAGGACCTGAAGGCTATGACAGATGGAAAACCCTTATGCCCTTGTGATGAATGTGTCAGGAATGCGGTCATGATCTGTGGAGAAGTGTTGAATATCTTATGAGACTGTTTATATCTATAAAATTTGATGATGCCATATTAGATGCCCTGGCGGCGTTTCAGCGCGACCTTAAGGCGCAGGGCGTGACCGGCAATTATACGAAGCGCGAAAATCTTCATCTGACGCTTGCATTTATAGGGGAATATGATGATCCGGATGCTGTAATGAAAGTAATCGAGCGCTCGGCATTTCGGCCGGTGGATCTTAAGCTTGACGGTGTAGGCTGTTTTAAAGACCTGTTCTGGGTGGGGCTTGAGAATAACCTCGGCTTGCAGGGGTATGTGAGGAGGCTTCGCAGGGAACTTGCTGCAGATGGTATCGGGATAGAAAACAAAAAGTTCCTGCCGCATATCACGCTTATCCGCAGGGCGGCTGCGGCCGGCGGCGGAATGATTCCGGCCATAGAACCTCCGAAAGGAAGCATGCGTGCCACGCGTGTGTTGCTTATGCAATCTTACAGAGGCAAGGATGGGATGACCTATACCGAGTTAGGAAGTGTGGGAGGAAGACAAGTTAGAGAAGATTCTTGCCAATCAACAGGTGATAAAGACTCCGGTTGTGAGAAACGGAAAGCAGTCGACGGTGGGCTATATGCCTGATCTATGGAAAAAGTGGGAGTAAAATGAGACTGTGACTTAAGTCCCGGGGTCTCATTATGATTCAGAGTGATTATTTGTAGAAAGGATTATAAAAAGATGAAGAGTAACAAGGTTATGGCTATGCCGAAAGCGTGCTTTTTTGCAGTCGTTGCTGTTTGTGTTCTGGGCATCATTATAGGCTCATTTTGTGACTATAGCATAAACGTGGCACTTGCAAACAAGACGGATATAGGAGCATTTTTTGCAACATATGGATCGTATTTTTCTTATTGTCTGTATCCGGCTGCCGGTATGTGCATCTTCAAGGGGCTTACCAAAAAGGGAAGTAACTTTAAAATGCTCGCTTGGATAATTCTTATTATTGCCTTTTTCCTGGCGGTTTATTACAGCAACAGCTATAACGGGTCAAAGGTCAGAGAGCTCTTTGGATATAAGGCAGGCGAATCCTGCGCGGCAATGTCAATTCTTAGCTGGGGCTTTTGGGTTGTATTGTATGCTTGGGTACCCATCGTATGTTATTTTATTTTTGATGACACGGATGCCGATAAACTTATCTTTACAGGCGCCGCAATCTTAGTAGCCGGAATAGTTGCCGACAATGTGAACCTCTGGTTAAAGCAGGTTTCATCAAGACCCAGATACAAATATCTCATCACCCTTGATGATCCTGAAGCATCATATAGAAACTGGTGGGAGATGATCCCCAATCTGGCAGGCTCTAACGATAATTTCAAGAGCTGGCCGAGCGGCAATATGACCATCGCAAGCATGATGTTTTCGCTTCCGATGCTATCAGATGTGCTGAAAAAACGCTCGAACGTAAAGAACGCTGTCTGCTTTGCGTTCGCAGTCGTTTTTGTCGTTATTTACGGTTACAACAGAATTCATATGACAAATCATTTTTTGTCGGATGTTTGTTTTGGAACGCTTATAACATATCTCATTTTTTCGGCCGTGAGCACGGCATTTTTGAGACCCCGGGACGGAGTCACAGTCTCATTTTTAACCAACCAGACAACTAATACGGAGGCAAAATGAAAACCGTAAGAGTAGTAGCTGCAATCATCAGATCTGAAAATGAACAGGGCAAGCCCATCGTTTTCGCCACGCAGCGCGGATATGGCAAATACAAAGATGGCTGGGAGTTTCCGGGTGGCAAAATAGAGCCGGGAGAGACTCCACGTCAGGCTCTTATAAGAGAAATAAAAGAGGAACTGGATACGGAAATAACGGTTGAAGATCTTCTTGAAACAATCGAATATGATTATCCGGATTTTCATCTTTCAATGGATTGTTTCTGGTGCAGGGTGCAAAGCGGCAGATTGGTACTAAAGGAGCATGAGGCCGCCGGATGGCTTGATAAAGACACCATAGACAGCGTCGACTGGTTGCCCGCTGATATAAGGCTGATAGGAAAGATAAAGAAAGAGCTGTGGCAGACGCAATAGGATTGGGCTATAAACTTACGCCTTGCCATGACCTATATACGTAAATAAAAAAATGAGCTATAATGAAACTGCTATAAAATCATAACATACATAGGTGGACAAACATGAGATCAAACGAAGAAAACAAACGCGGGCAGATAATAGTTCGCACAAGTGTGATCGGAATACTGGCAAACATCTTTTTGGCCGGATTTAAGGCGGGCGTTGGTATCTTGAGCAATTCGATAGCCATCGTGCTTGATGCGGTAAACAACCTGTCGGATGCGCTTAGCTCCGTCATCACCATAATTGGCACAAAGCTGGCGGGTAAAGAGCCGGATAAAAAACATCCTTTCGGATACGGAAGGATTGAGTATTTGAGCTCGCTTGTGATTGCTATGATCGTCCTTTATGCCGGTGTGACATCTCTTGTGGAGGCGGTAAAAAAGATCATCGATCCGGAAACTCCCGACTATTCGGTCATTTCACTTGTGATAGTGGGCGTTGCGGTATTTGTAAAGATAGGCCTTGGCCTTTATGTGCGGTCTGTTGGAAACAAGGTCAATTCGGATTCGCTGGTCAATTCCGGCAAGGACGCGCTTCTTGATTCTGTGATATCGTCCGCAACGCTGGTCGCAGCGCTGATCTTTTATTTTTCGAAGGTATCGCTTGAATCCTATCTTGGTGCGCTGATCTCGTTGGTCATCATAAAAGCCGGCCTGGTGATGCTCATGGAGACCGTTTCAAAGCTTCTCGGCGAGCCGGGTGATATCGAACTTATTCGCGATATCAAGGCGACTGTATCTTCATTTCCTGAGGTGAAGGGTTCATACGATCTTATTCTTCACAATTACGGTCCCGAAACCTACACAGGGTCCATCCATGTCGAGCTGGACGATGACGTTACTTTGTGCAGGCTAGATGAACTGACCAGAGAGATCATGACGGCGGTCTATGCAAAGCACAGGGTCCTTTTGACGGCTGTCGGCGTATATTCAATCAATTCGCATGATGAGGAAGTAAGCAGGCTCAGGGAGGAGATCGGCAAAAGAGTGCTTGCTTTCGAGCATGCCAAGCAGATCCACGGTTTTTACTATAACAAAAAGGAAAACTCGGTACGTTTTGACGTGGTCATAAGTTTTGATGCAAAAAGCCGCAAGGCCGTGTATGCCGAGATACTTGAAGACTTAAAGGCTGCGTATCCGGGCATGACCTTTTCATTGGCAATGGATATGGATTACGGCGAAATAAACTGAGAGGCTAAAATATGGAAACAAGATATTATGAAGTAGTCAGCATCGACGGCGACTACGCAAATTTGAAAAGAACGGATATTGAATCGGATGACCTGAAATTAGTTGCAAGGGCATTGCTGCCGGATGATATCACGGAAGGCTGCAGGCTCAAATATGAGATGATGGAATACTCCATGTGCTAAGATGAGGGGGATTAATATGGTTGAAAACAGCCCGTCATTTGATATGTCTACAAATAGTAACGGCAATAAAAAAATCACCTACGAAGAGGCGGTAGCCTCGATCCTTCCGGGAAAATACCGCCATTATAAGGGAAATGAATATGAAGTCATCTGCATCGCCAGACATTCAGAGACCACAGAGCCCATGGTAGTCTACCGTGCTCTTTACGGCGACCACGGTGTCTGGGTCCGCCCTGCGTATATGTGGAATGAAGTGGTGGAAAGGGATGAAAAGAGATTTAGTCAGATTTAAGAGATTCTTTAAGAAAAAAAGGATGGATGTTCAACCTTGACGCTTTTATAAAAAGCATCGTGCCTGAATCCTGCGTGCTGGGGGATGATGAAATATCATTCCAGTGCTCCGACAAATTTCAATGGGCCCTGATCTGCGCCGCCTATGACAGGATCAATCTGAAAAACTTCAGTTTTACGGATTGGCATAATTTTTAATGCATAGAGCAAAGGGATATAATTACCTCGATCTCGAGGTAATTATATCCCTTTTAACATGAGATTTAAACTTCCGTCTTCGTTGTTCCGCCTAAAAAATCGGGAAGCGGTTTCCCGTCCTTCTTCCACTGCTTATACTCGGCAGTTGCGGCAAACAATACATCGCCCGAAGAATTGAGTGCGGTCTCGACCGAATCCTGAACGACGCTTATGATAAAGCCTATTGCAACGACCTGCATGGCGATATCCTGAGATACTCCGAAAAGAGAGCAGGCCAGAGGAACCAAAAGCAGCGATCCGCCGGCTACGCCCGATGCTCCGCATGCGGCAAGAGTTGCTATGAGGGAAAGCGCGAGGGCAGCAGGTAATGTTACGGTGACGCCTGCAGTGTTTGCAGCGGCCAGAGCCATGACGGCTATGGTCACCGCCGCACCGTCCATGTTTATGGTTGCACCAAGAGGGATGGATACGGAATACATTTCCTTATCCATGGCAAGCTTGCGGCAAAGCTCCATGTTTACCGGAATATTTGCGGCCGAGCTTCTTGTGAAAAATGCCGTGATCCCGGACCCTTTTATACATCTGTATACAAGAGGGTAGGGGTTCTTTTTTAAAACTATAGCCACAATAAGAGGATCAACTATAAGCGCTACAAGCAGCATGCAGCCGACAAGTAAGAGCAATAATCTGCCATAATCGGTAAAGATGGAAAGGCCGTTGGTCGAGACATTTTCATACACAAGACCCAGAATTCCAAAAGGCGCAAGATTGATGATATGTCTTACGATCTGCGACATAGTTTCGGAAAGATCGGATATAACGGTGACAGTTGTATTCGATGCTTTCTTCTTGAGCACAAGGCCGATCATTACAGCCCAGAATAAGATTCCGATGTATCTTCCGCTCATTATAGCCTCGACGGGGTTTGCGACCATGCTTGTCAAAAGATTTGAAAGCACTTCGCCTATTCCCATAGGGATCGCCTCCGCTGTGGCAGCATCCTTAAGTATCAGAGTCTGCGGGAAGATAAAACTTGCAATGACTGCGATCCCTGATGCCAACAAAGTACTTGACATGTAAAGAAGAATTACAAGCCCGAATCTTGAATCCATCTTTTGACCTTTTTGCGAAAGAGAAGATGCAACAAGGAAAAACACCAGTATGGGTGCGATGCCCTTTAACACACCGACAAATATCGAACCCAGAAGCGTAATTGCGGTAGCATTCTTTATAAAAATACCGATAGTGGCGCCGATCACAAGCCCTATGACTATGCGGACAATGAGCGGGATGCTATTATAAGTTTTTGTGATTTTTTTAAAAATATTCATTTGGGTAAATCAACTCCCTGATCCATATTGTTGTAATTATAACTTTTTTTGTGATCATATTCAAGGAAAAAACAGCACTAAAGTATAGTTGAATGATTTATCTTCGGCAAAGTATTCTCCCGGACGGTCTCATTTTTATTTTTTGTAAAAGTCTTGATTTTACGTAAAACAAGTGCTATCATATCCGCGGTTAGCGAAAGCTAACTGTGGGCAACAAGCCCATAAAGAAACAAGAACTCCGCAAGAAAGCGGAGTATTTAATCAACATACGGTTAGCCAAAACTAACCGAAAAGGAGACTCCCTATGAAGGAAAAAAAGAAAAGTGACATAGCCATACTTCTTGGCTATGCGGGCAATTACAAGGGCCTTACTTTTTTGGGCCTTGCATTGTCCGGAATAGCAATGGTCCTTGGGATGCTGCCGTATATCTGCATATGGCTGGTCGCGCGAGATCTGATAGATGTGGCGCCGGACTGGGCTAAGGCAACCGAGATCGGAAAGTACGGATGGATGGCATTCGGATTTGCGCTTGCGGGAATAATCGTATATTTCGCGGCGCTCATGTGCACACATCTGGCGGCATTCAGAACAGCTTCAAACATCAGAAAGCAGGGCATGGAACATCTTATGAAAGCGCCCCTTGGGTTCTTTGATTCAAATGCCTCGGGACTACTCAGAAACCGTCTTGACGGTGCGGCTTCCGAAACAGAAACGCTTCTTGCGCACAATCTTGCAGATATAGTCGGAAGCGCGACCATGTTTATCGGGATGATCGTTTTGATGTTTGTTTTCGACTGGAGGATGGGCGGTGCCTGCCTCTTGGCAGCTGTAATATCCGTAGCAGCCATGTTTTCGATGATGGGCGGAAAGAACGCAAAGCTTATGCAGGAATATCAGGGCGCACAGGATCATATGAGCAAAGCCGGCACGGAATATGTTCGCGGTATTCCTGTTGTAAAAGTGTTCCAGCAGACAGTTTATTCGTTTAAGGCATTTAAAGAAGCGATAGAAAACTACAGCAACAAGGCGGAAAAATATACTGTAGGTGTGTGTCAGGTACCCCAGTCAGTCAATCTTACCGCAACCGAGGGGGCATTTATATTCATGGTTCCCGTGGCGGTGCTTATTGCTCCGGGGGCACTTGAAGCAGGAAATTTTGCCGGATTTGTGACAAACTTTGCTTTTTATGCTGTGTTCTCGGCGATCGTTTCGACGGCGCTTGCAAAGATCATGTTTGCAGCAAGCGGTATGATGCTTGCAAGTACGGCTCTTGGAAGAATTTCGCTTATCATGAACGCGCCGACACTTAAAATAACCGATGCTCCAAAGGAGCCTAAGGATAACAGCATAGAATTTAAGGATGTAAGCTTTACATACGAGGGAGCGGACATTCCGGCGATAGATCATGTTTCATTTAAAGTAGAGCCCGGGCAGACGGTTGCTTTGGTAGGGCCTTCGGGAGGCGGAAAGACGACCGCGGCAAGCCTTATCCCGAGATTCTGGGATGTGACGGACGGCGCGGTATATGTCGGCGGAGTTGATGTTCGCGAGGCGGATCCACATGTACTTATGGACAAAATAGCCTTTGTTTTCCAGAACAACAGGCTTTTTAAGGCAAGCATATTTGAAAATGTGCGCGCCGCAAGGCCCGATGCCACAAGGGATGAGGTTAAAAAGGCTCTTTCGGCCGCTCAGTGCGACGACATCCTTGCAAAGCTCATTGACGGAATGGACACTGTTATAGGTGCCGAAGGTACATATCTTTCCGGCGGAGAGCAGCAAAGGATCGCTCTTGCAAGAGCCATCCTTAAAGACGCGCCTATTGTAGTGCTTGATGAGGCGACGGCCTTTGCCGACCCCGAAAATGAGGTTCTTATCCAGAAAGCCTTTGCAACGCTTACAAAAGGCAGAACCGTAATTATGATCGCGCATCGCCTGTCTACCGTAGTTGGCGCAGATAAGATCATAGTTCTTTCGGGTGGCCGTGTCGAAGAAGAAGGCACGCACGAAGTATTAAAGCAGGCCGGCGGAATGTATTCGCGCATGTGGGCCGATTACAACCAGGCTGTTAAATGGCGCATTTCGGCAGGGGAGGTGAAGTAAATGTTCGGAAAAGAATTTCAGCGAAAATATGCACTCACCGATCAGGGTGTAAAAAATACAAAGAAAGCTACTTTTTGGACAGTGATCGTAAATCTTGTCGTGATGGGCGGTATGGGTATTTTGTACCTGATGATGACTGAATATATGGATACGTTGACCGGCGGCGCCGAGCTTCCCGGTCCTTGGCTGTTTCTGGGGCTTGTACTTGGATTCGTCGTGCTTTCGTTCATAACACATCTTCAGCAGTACAGGGCAACATACGGACTTGTTTACGGAGAGGTAAAAAGCGTCCGTATATCACTTGCGGAACGTATGAGGAAGCTGCCTTTAGGTTATTTTGGAAAAAGGGATCTGGCCGATCTGACAGAGACCATCATGGGAGATGTCAACCGTCTAGAACATGTATGGTCGCATTGCCTTGGGTATCTGTATGGATCTTACATATCTACGGCTATAGTAGCCGTAATGCTTTTCGCATTCGACTGGAGACTTGCCATCTCCTGCCTTTGGGGCGTACCTGTGGCATTTATCCTCCTGTTTGGAAGCAGGAAGATCAACAAGCGTCATTCGGAGATAACAAAAGAGGCCGGGATACAGGTCTCTGACGGAATACAGGAAACTTTGGAAAACATCCGCGAGATAAGAGCCACCAATCAGGAAAATAGATTTCTTAAAGAGCTTAACGATAAGATCGATCATCATGAGAAAACCATGCTTTCCGGAGAATTGTCATGCGGTATTTTCGTAAATGCGGCAAGCGTCATCATGCGTCTTGGCGTGGCAACGACCATACTCACAGGAACAAGCCTCATTCTTTCCGGTAAGGTCGAATTTATGGTGCTGTTCATGTTCCTTCTTGTGATCACCAGAATATACGCGCCCTTTGATCAGGCACTTGCTTTGATCGCCGAAATGTTTATGTCGCAGATCTCCGCATCCCGCCTTATGGAGATATATGATACTAGGACTGCCGACGGAGCAGATGCATTTAAGCCCGCAGGACATGACATCGTATTTGAAAATGTCGGATTTGCCTATGACAATGAACAGGTGCTTAAGGGTGTGAGCTTTACGGCTAAGGAGGGCGAGGTCACAGCTCTTGTCGGCCCTTCTGGCTCAGGAAAAAGTACCTGCGCAAGACTTGCCGCAAGACTTTGGGATGTGTCCGAAGGCAGCATTAAGGTCGGTGGTGTAGATATAAACTCTGTCGATCCCGAAGTACTGCTTACGGATTATTCCATGGTATTTCAGGATGTAGTGCTTTTTGACGATACCGTTATGGAAAATATCCGTCTTGGCAAGCGTGGAGCAACCGATGAAGAAGTAAAGGCTGCCGCAAGAGCGGCAAATTGCGAAGAATTTGTTGAAAAGCTTCCACAGGGCTATGATACACAGATAGGAGAAAACGGTGCAAAGCTTTCCGGCGGTGAAAGACAGCGAATATCCATCGCCAGAGCACTGCTAAAAAATGCACCCATTGTGCTTCTCGATGAAGCCACAGCCTCCCTTGATGTCGAAAACGAGACCAAGGTGCAGGGAGCTCTTTCCCGCCTCCTTGAAGGAAAAACAGTTCTTGTCATCGCACATCGTATGCGAACTGTTGAAGCTGCCGACAAGATTGTAGTACTTGCCGGCGGCAGGGTCGCAGAGGAAGGAAGCCCTTCAGAGCTTCTTAATAAAGAAGACGGCATCTTTAAGCGCATGACCAAACTTCAAAGCGAAAGCGCCGGCTGGAGTATTGCATAGTAAGAATTCTTACCGCCTGCGTGGGTAATTCCCCGCAGGCGGTATTGTTTTGTAAAAAACGATGTGATATAATGAGACCCCGGGGGGCTCAAAATTGAATTCCAATGACAAACCCGGTGGTGGAAAGATATCCGGTTCAGTTTTCCGGAGAGGCGTAATTAAAGTATCCAAAATACTTGTATCAAAATAAAAGGGGGCAGTTGCTGGTATGAGAAAGATAGCGGTCATTTTTCCGGGGGTCGGATATAACAAGGACAAACCACTTCTTTATTATTCGGGAAAGCTTGCCGTAAAACGCGGATATGAGCTTATCCATCTCGATTTTTCGGGCCTTGACTGGAGCAAAGAAAAACTGAAAGACCGTGCTTTTTTGCTTGAATCGGTCGAGACCTGTTTTAAAAAGGCAGATGCCGCGCTTGAAAGGCTGGGAGACATATCCGCAGATGAGATCGTCTTTATCTCAAAAAGTATTGGAACGGTGGTTGCAAATGCATACGCAAAAAATAAGGGCCTTAGGGCAAAGCAGATCTGTTTTTCGCCTCTTGAGATGATAGACGAGTATGTAGGCGCGGGAGATGCAGTTCTTTTTTGCGGCGATGGGGATCCTTATGCGGAATACGAAAAGCTTGTCAGTATAGCAAAAGATAAGAACCTTGAAATGTTTACCGTTCATGGCGGCAATCATTCGCTTGAGACGGGAGAGATAATATCCGACATAGAAAACATAAAGAATATAATGATCCGTGTGAATGAGATACTGACCGGAGAAGAATAGATCCGAGGTGAAAATCATATGATCAACAAATTATTAAATGTAGAAAATCCTTCGGATTTTCTTTGAACCGCCGGGGGGCCGGCGGGGGCCCTCTGGCCCTAAAGGGCCAGAGATTATGTAAAGACGGAGTAAAAATGGACTTAATTGAACTCTTGCTTCTTGCCGTGGGTCTTTCCATGGACGCCTTTGCGGTATCGATCTGCAAAGGAATAGAAACAAAAAAAGCAAATCTGAAGCAGATAATGCTTTGCGGAATATGGTTCGGATGCTTTCAGGGCCTCATGCCCTTTATAGGATATATCCTTGGTTCCAGGCTTGAATTTGTCATAAACAAGGTCGCACCATGGCTGGCATTTATTCTGCTTCTCATCATCGGCGTAAATATGATCAGGGAGGCTTTTTCTTCGGAAGAAGAGGATACACGCGCAGGTTTTGACGTAAAGTCCATGTTCATTCTTGCTGTGGCCACATCCATAGACGCTTTGGCCGTCGGCATCACATTTGTCGCCGTTCCGGTGTCTTTGTTTAATGCTTCCGAATTTATAAATACTGTCATCGGCTGCCTTATCATCATGGCAACGACCTTTGTTTTCTCATCCTTCGGCGTAAGGATAGGCAACGCCTTCGGTACAAGATTCAAATCCGGCGCTGAAGCTGCCGGCGGTTTTGTCCTTGTATTCATCGGCCTGAAGATATTGCTCGAACACCTTGGCGTCCTGGAATTTATGGGCAATAGCGATGTCCTTTTCGGTCTCCTTATTCCCTTTGTCGGGACCGTGCTCGGCTCGGCACTTGTATTCATCACCGGAAATGAAATAAAGGATGACATCAAGCAGATAATGACCGGAATGGCCGGCGGTATCATGATGGCTTGTTCGATGTGGACGCTCTTGTACCCATCTATCCGCAAGGGTGAGATACTTATTGCAGCTGTCGGTTTTATCATCGGCATAGGATTTCAGTTCCTGCTTGACAAGGCCGTGCCTCACACACATGTTTTCACCAAGGCGGAAGAGGGCCCCTCAAACCATCTGAAGCTTTCCTTTAAGGTAATGCTTTCCGAACTCATCCACCACGTTCCCGAAGGAATGGCTATTGGCATCATGTTTGCCGGTGCCTTGAATGGTGCGGATGAGGTCTCCCTTGCCGCGGCATTTGTGCTGACCATAGGCATCGCTGTTCAAAACATCCCCGAAGGCTTCTTCGTCTCGACCCCTATAAGATCTTACGGAGAGGAAAAGGGAAAGTCCTTCCTTATGGGCGTCATCTCCGGCATCATCGAGCCCCTCCTCGGCATCATAATGATAATCGTCGTGACCGCTTTCCCGAATATCCTTTTATTCATCATGGCCCTTACCGGCGGCGCGATAACCTTCCTTGTGATAGAAGAGCACATCCCTTCGATGTGCACCGGAAAAAGCTCAGATAAAGGAACCCTGTCATTCGCCGTATTCTTTTGCCTGATGATGGTGATAACATTTTCGGCGGGGGTTTGAAAAATGAGACCCCGGGACGGAGTCAGCTTCCGCAATATTATTAAAACCCATTGACAACAAAAATATATTGCGTTATAATGCTCTTTGGTTAGCGAAAGCTAACCGAGTCGATCATATAATGACTCCCGGATGGGTAGAAATATTCCGGGAGTCCCTTGTTTGTTGCAAGGGAGAAAGGATGTGTAAAATGAATTATCTTGAGATCGAGAAGGTGGTCGGAAGAGAGATCCTTGATTCGAGAGGAAACCCGACCGTAGAGGCAGAGGTAACACTTGCAGACGGAACAGTTGCAAGAGGAACAGCACCTTCGGGGGCGTCAACGGGTGAGTTTGAGGCACTTGAGCTTCGTGACGGTGACAAGTCAAGATACCTTGGAAAGGGTGTAACAAAGGCGGTAGCAAATATCAACGGGCCTATCGCAGATGCGATCAAAGGTATGGATGCTTTCGATACATATGCTGTCGACAGAGCCATGATCAAGCTTGACGGAACAAAGGACAAATCAAATCTTGGCGCAAATGCCATTCTTGCAGTTTCTATAGCTGTTGCAAGGGCAGCCGCAACGGCTCTTGATATTCCGCTTTACAGATTCCTTGGCGGAGCGCAGGCAACAGATCTTCCTGTTCCTATGATGAATATTCTCAACGGCGGTGCGCATGCAGACAGCGCTGTAGATACACAGGAATTCATGATCATGCCGGTCGGAGCGCCTTCATTTAAAGAAGCACTCAGATGGTGCGCAGAGGTATTCCACAATCTTAAGGCTCTCATCAAGAAGATGAATGACGTTACCGCAGTGGGAGATGAGGGCGGCTTTGCTCCAAATAATCTTAAGAGCGATGAAGAAGCTATCGAAAAGATTCTTGAAGCTATCAAGGCTGCAGGTTTTGAGCCGGGAAAAGATTTCATGATCGCCATGGATGCCGCTGCTTCGGAATGGAAGAGCGAAAAGGGCAAGGGCTTTTATCATCAGCCCAAGTCAGGCAGAGATTTCACAACGGACGAGCTTATTGCTCACTGGGAGGCTCTTGTTGACAAGTATCCGATCATTTCCATAGAAGATGGTCTTGATGAGGAAGATTGGGAAGGCTGGAAGAAGATGACGGAAAAGATCGGTCACAAGGTTCAGCTTGTCGGAGACGATCTTTTCGTAACAAATACAGAAAGACTTGCAAAGGGTATCGAAAACAAGGCTGCAAACTCTATACTTATCAAGCTCAATCAGATAGGTTCTGTATCTGAAACACTTGATGCAATAAAGCTTGCAAACAAGAATGGTTATACGGCTATCTCTTCACACCGTTCGGGAGAGACGGCAGATACGACCATTGCAGACCTTGCGGTTGCGCTCAATACCCGTCAGATAAAGACAGGTGCGCCTTCGCGTTCGGAACGTGTCGCAAAATACAACCAGCTTCTTCGCATAGAGGAAGAGCTTGGTAGTGCAGCCGTTTATCCGGGCATGAAAGCGTTCAATGTAAAAAAAATAATATAAAATGAGAACGGTGGCCCAAACGGCCGCCGTTTGTTTTACAGGAGGAATTATCATGAGTTTTGGAAAGATTGGATTATTTGCACTCGGAACACTTTTTGGACTTGAAGGAATAAAAATATTATCCTCCAAAGATGCTAAAAAAGTCTATTCTCATTGCACGGCAGGCGTGCTTCGCGCAAAGGACTGTGTCCTTGATCAGGTGACCACGCTGCAGGAAAACTGCACGGACATCTACGAGGAAGCAAAGGCGATAAACGAAGAGAGGGCAAAAAAGGCCGAAGCGGCAGAGGTATAAATCATATAAAAAGAACATTTAGAAAGAAGTGACTGTTTATGAATTACACGATCAGGCACGAGATAAAAGGCCGGTTAAGGGTCCATCTGAAAATGGATAGGATGTCCTTCAGGCAGGCGGATACACTTGAATATTATCTTAAAGGCTTTGAAGAGATAAGCGAAGTAAAAGTCTATGAAAGAACTGCAGATGCGGTGGTGCGATATGACTGCGACAGGCAACGTATCATCGATATTTTGCGTGATTTTTCTTTTGAGAATGTAAATGTCCCCGAGATCTATTTTGAAATGTCCGGCAGAGAACTTGCCGCAGAGTACTTTGACCGCATCGTAACTTCCATAGTCCTTCATTACGGCAAAAGGATCGTTTTGCCTTTTTCTATACGCAGAGTATGGGTGTTTATCAAAAATATCAGGTTTGCATGGCGCGGGCTTAAGACAATTAAGACCCGCAGGCTGCAGGTAGAACTTCTGGATTCTATGGCCGTTTCAGCGGCAATACTTACAGGAGACCACAAGACCGCATCGAGCGTTATGTTTCTTCTTAATATAGGAGATACGCTTGAGGAATGGACTCATAAGCGTTCAGTCGGCGACCTTGCAAGAAGAATGTCTTTAAATATCGACAAGGTATGGCTCGTTACGGATGATGGGGAGGTGCAGATCGATTCTGCAGATGTAAAATGCGGCGACAGAGTCATTGTTCGCATGGGCAATATGATCCCGTTTGACGGCGAGGTCTTTTGCGGTGAGGCTATGGTCAACCAGGCCTCCATGACAGGAGAGTCGGTCGCAGTTCGCAAAACGGAAGGAATGAGCGTATTTGCAGGTACAGTAGTGGAAGAGGGCGAGATCACGATTTGCGTTACTCAGACCGAAGGCTGCGGAAGATTCGACAAGATCGTTAAGATGATCGAGGAGTCCGAAAAGCTGAAATCAAACCTTGAGAGCAGGGCAGAACGTCTGGCGGACAGGCTTGTCCCGTACACTCTTTTGGCATCCGGGCTTACATGGCTTATAAGCCGCAATGTTACCAAAGCTGTATCCGTGCTTATGGTCGATTATTCGTGCGTTCTTAAAATGTCCATGCCGATATCCGTTCTTTCGGCTATACGTGAGGCATCGGGATATGGCATAACCGTAAAGGGCGGCCGCTTTTTAGAGGCCGTGGCGGATGCGGACACTATTGTCTTTGACAAAACCGGAACGCTTACGAAAGCACAGCCCAGCGTTGCCGGGGTAGTTTCTTTCTGCAATGAGAGTGAAGATGAGCTTTTGCGTGAAGCGGCCTGCCTTGAAGAGCATTTTCCTCATTCCGTTGCCCGTGCAGTCGTAGACTTTGCGTTTAGGAAGGGATTACTTCACGATGAACTGCACACAAAAGTGGAATATATCGTGGCACACGGCATAGCATCCGAGATAGAAGGCGAAAGAGTGGTCATAGGCAGCTATCACTTTGTATTTGAAGATGAAGGAGCTGTGCTTCTAGACGGTATGCAGGAAAAGTTTGACTCTCTGCCGGATGATTATTCACATTTATATTACGCCAAGAACGGAAAGCTTGCGGCTGTCATTCTTATAGAAGATCCTATGCGCGAGGAGGTCGGAAGCATTGTGGACCATCTGCGCGAGCAAGGGTTTAAACATGTGGTCATGATGACCGGCGACAGCGAAAGAACTGCCGCAAAGATCGCAGCAGAGGCAGGCATTACCGAGTATTACTCTGAGGTTCTTCCCGAAGACAAAGCCGGATACATAGAAAAAGCAAAAAGCGAAGGCAGGAAAGTCATCATGGTCGGTGACGGCATAAACGATTCGCCCGCGCTTTCCGCATCCGACGCCGGCATAGCAATAAGCGAAGGAGCCGAGATCGCAAGACAGATCGCCGATATAACTATAGGATCTTCAGACCTTGAAAGCCTTGTTACGCTTAGAGAAATCAGCACCCTTCTCATGAAGAGAATAAGATTCAATTACAGGACTATAGTTGGCTTCAACACCGCACTTATCGGGCTCGGCATAGCAGGGCTTCTGCCGCCATCCACATCGGCAATGCTTCACAACGGTTCTACGGTGGCACTTGGCCTTAACAGCATGACATCACTGAAATAAAATCTGACAGGGGGACGTTTTTAACGTCAGAAAATCTGACATTAAAAAACTCCCTCTGTCAGATTTTTTATTATCCCTTGAAATGTACTCATAAAAATGTTATCATATAACATATACAAATTATGTACGGAAGGTACAAACATGAAAAGTAAGCAAAAAAAGGCAAACAAAAGGGGACATAAAAATGGCAGAGTCAATGAAGGACTATGAGGAGATGCTTGAAAAATCCTACAGCATGATGGGCGACGGCGTGCATGACACGGATGCCCTTCTCGCGTGGGAAAAGGCAAAGGAGCTTAAGGCATCGCAGGAAAATATAACCGTGACTGTTACAGGCGCGGTAAAGGGCGGCGTGGTAGCAGATTTTGAAGGCATCAGGGCGTTTATTCCCATCTCAAAGCTTTCGCTTGAAAGAATAGATGACTGCGAACAGTTTGTGGGTAAAGAGATAGAAGTCAAGGTGTTCGAGGCAGATATGGATGAGGACAAGCTCATCCTGTCAGCAAGGGAGATCCTTGAAGAAAAGAGAAATATCATCAAAAAGAAAAAGATATCGGACGTAAAAGTCGGACAGGTCTTCCACGGAACAGTAGAAACATTAAAGGATTACGGAGCATTTATCGATCTTGGAGACGGCATGTCGGGCCTGGTACATATCTCGCAGATATCAAACCAGAGGATCAAACATCCAAAGGTCGCGCTTAAAGAGGGCCAGGAGGTAGATGTAAAGGTCATTGATGTAAAGGACGGCAAGATATCTCTTTCCATAAAGGCTCTTATAGAGGAGATGGAGGAGAAAGAAGCGGCAGAGGAGACTGTGGATATTCCCGAAGCAGGAGAGATCGGAACTTCCCTTGGAGATCTTTTGAAAGGTTTTAAATTCTGATAAATGACATATGAGGCCCGGGAATATTCCCGGGCCTCAATTATTCTATCTTGTTTTAAGAACCAGCTCAACCATATGAGCAAAATACAGGAAATCCGACATATCCGCCTCGGAAGGCCGGCATACATTGTTTTGATGTGTGAAATACAATATATATCCCGGAATGCGGCTGTGTGTCATGCGATATAAGAAGATGTACCGGATACTTTCTTTTATCATAAGGTCCTTGATGGGAGAGGGCGGCAGTTCTTCATATGTATCAGACGCAAAATACAAGGAGTTGTTTTCATTAAGCATCGCCTGTATTGCCTCTTTTTCGTTAAGCGACGGGAAGGATGCAAAATGGATCTCAGTCTTATGAGGATCGCCCGATGCGAGAGTACGCCGCACACCGTAATGAGATTGATCGGTGCCGTCAAAGCAAATATGTATCTCGTCCATATTGTAGGCTAAAAGGACATTTGAAAGAGCTGTGTCTATATTTGTTTCGTCTGTTAAGAGGAAATGCTCCATAAGGTCCATTATCAGACGATTTTTTTCTTTTTCGGTATAGTTATGCTGGCTATTTGTATATTTTTCCGCATCCGCCCCTCCGCGAATGTGGGCATGGACTTCGGGCGTATATATTACATACCTGTTTCGCCCTTTTTCCTTGGCGCGGTACAGCATCTTATCCGTAAGTGTGAAGAGCTCGTTATAGTCAACGGAATAGTCCGGATAGAGAGTAACACCTATAGATACCGTCAGGTGGAGGTCGTCTTCGGACTGGTTGTAATGTTCTTCTATGGTGTCTTTTAAATGGTTCATGATCTCGCGAAGACGGGGACGCTGATTTACATTGTCAAGAAGGAACATGAATTCATCGCCGCCGATCCTTCCTACTTTTCCGTCGTTGCCGATGCAGTCGCGAATAAGGTGAGCGACCTCGATTATGACCGCATCACCTCGTTTGTGCCCGTATGTGTCGTTTACGCGTTTGAAATGGTCGATATCTATAAGACCGAAATAGAAGTGAAAATCGGGTTTGTTGGTGAGTTCTATGGCAAGATCTGTGATGGATTTTTTGTTTAAAAGACCTGTCATGGGGTCAAGAGTGCTGGATGTGCCGACAGTTTTAAGTGACTGTATGTCCGAAAGTTCCATCTGTACGAGATGGCTGCCGTCATCATTTTTCTCTATATTTGCGGCGATCCAGTTAAGAGTTCCCGAAGAAGTGCGGATCCTGAAACAGCTGAGTGTGCTTCCGCCGACATTTACCGCAAAGATGGTATTTTTTAAAAGCATCATGTCCTGCGGGGGAACGACCTCGTCAAGACAAGAAAGCTTGGTCATGCCGATATAGCGGAGAAAGCTGTCTTCCGCTTCGATGATATTCATGTTGATATCAAGTTTTATCAGATATTTTTTGAATTCATGATTCATATCGAACACCTTCCTTATCAATAAATGTGTTTTCAATTTTTACCGCATAATATTTGGAAATATTATAGGATGCATTATAAAAAAAATAAAGTAATATTTTGATAAAATTTGTAACTGTTCAGAACCATGCAGAAATAGCCGGGCGAGCCATGCTTTGCATGAGCTCGGAAGGATATTTCTGTAGGGTTCTAACAGCAGACATCCGGCTCATGAGCAAAACCTCTGACGACGGAAGAGGTTTTGCGAATGTACCGGATGCCTGCTGAACAGTTACAATAATTGAACACTGCTGAATAGTTACAATAATTGGAC
>Ga0310691_10002775_pt1 | contig 22295 bp, 22 predicted proteins | sample 176DNAGHGlowgp2_FD_203887 | JGI IMG/M metagenome (GOLD analysis project Ga0310691, IMG submission 203887) | Sheep rumen microbial communities from Palmerston North, Manawatu-Wanganui, New Zealand - 1766 DNA GHGlow gp2 (v2) (version 2) | ecosystem: Host-associated > Mammals > Digestive system >...
TCTATTGGGCCGACCTCGACAAAGAGTCCGACGGCTTCATCTGGACTGCACTGAAGGCCGGCGAAGAGGGTCAGTGGGCTTTCCTCAATAAGGAGAACCACAGATTCCTGGGCAACATGAACATGCCTGCCGAGAGCGACATCATCTTCTCCGACGCTCCCGTGGGCTACACGCTCACCGACTTGACCGAAGGCGCAGGACGCTTCTTTATGACCAACAGCGAGTCGGAACACTCGCTGCACGTCCAGGGCTACCTGCGCAGCGACCGACCCAACAACAGTCTGGCCAAGCAGAACGTAGGCGACGACGACTATTCCGACGACGTGGCGACCTACGGCTATCCCGGACGCTGGAAACTGCTGAAGGTCAACCCGGGCAGCGAGGAACAGTCGGACTACTTCAACCTGGCCAACGGCTACTACAACATCCTCTACGCCAGCGGCACGGAAAAGAAATGCTGGAGCGACAAGAAGGCCGATGCACAGGCCTACGAGCAAGGCGCAAGCCTCATCCTCGACACACAGCACAGCGGCGACCCGCGCAGCATCTTCCGCATCGAGGCTGTAGATAGGGAGAAAGGGCAGTACCGAATTCGCAACTATGCGTCGGGCAAGTACGTCAGCGGCACGATGACCGAAGACGGACTGGTCTTCATGTCCGACACGGAAGAGGAACCGCTCACGTTCTTCCGCGTGCTGACCAACAACAGAGAGTTCTCCATCTACAACGCTAACAGCGAGATGTTTGCTCCCGTCAGCGGAACTCCCTACACCCATATCGGCACAACAGACGCAATCGTGGTGGAATACTGGAAGACGCAGAAGGTGGATGCCGCCTCGCTGGACAGCCCTTCCGCCAAGCTCCGACTCGCACTTGCCAAGAAGATGGACGAGGTGGGGAACCCCGACTTCTGCGACCAAACCGGCCTTAGCCAGACACAGCTTCAGGACTTCCGCAATATCTGGAGCAAAGCTGACGAAGCCGTCACCAACGGTGCCTACGACATCATCCTCGAGCGTCTGATTGCCGACCTCGATGCTGCTGCACAAGGCAAGTACGTCGCACCCGTTTACGACAAGTACAAGAAGCAGAACCTGCGTGTGCTGAGCTACAACGTGAAGCATTGTGCCGGCAACAAGGACGGGCTGAACCTGCCTCGTACCGCAAGTGTTATTGCCGCACAGCAGGCCGACGTGGTGGCTCTGCAAGAGGTCGATAGCGTCTTCTCCACACGTTCCGACAACAAGTATCAGATAAAGGAACTGGCTGAGGCCACAGGCATGTACGGCATCTTCTGCAGCGCCCTGACCGGCTACGGCGTAGGCATCCTCTGTAAGGAACTGCCGCTCTCCGTCAAGGTCGTGTCCCTGACGCCCGACTTCGAGCCTCGCCGTATGCTCATAGCTGAGTTCGAAAACTATGTCTTCGCAAGCCTCCACGTCGGTCTCTCGGCCAACGCAAGGCGTGGTACAGGACCTATCATTAAGGCTGCTGCCGAGGAATGGGTTGAGACAGGCAAACCGCTCATCATAGCCGGCGACTTCAACGACGATGGCACCGACGACGAGATGCAGGGAGCACGCGGCGTGCTCACCAAGTACTTGCAGGAGAACGGCTTCACCTTCCACTCTGACCTCACCACTCCGACTTGGAGCGACGGCACGTACGTCATCGACAACATCATCAGCTATGACCCGATAGGCGGTGTAGAGAAACTCAGCTACGAAGTGGTCAACGACAAGGTCACCTCTGACCACATGCCCATCGTGGGAGACTTCCGCATTGGCTTTGACAGCGGCACAGGAATAGGTTGCATCAGGAACTCTGAGTCCAAGTCACAGGACGACGGCATCTGGTACGACCTGCAGGGCCGTCAGAGAGTGAATGGCAAGTCGTCGAGCAATATCCTTCAGAGCGGTATCTATATCTACAACGGACGGAAGGTGGTGAAGTAAATCACCTCCTCCGTCCGCTGTGGTTATCCGCATCACTACGATGGATATATAACTAAATGAACTAAGAAATAAAGAGCTTATGAAGAAAAGTCTATTTGCATTGATGAGTATTGGACTGCTGCTAACGGCTTGTGGCGAGCAGAGTCAGAAAGAGAAGAGTGAACCTTTTACCGATGATGTGGCTGTTGCTCTTTCGGCAGGTGGCAGCATCGACCTCAACAACTTGCAATGGACAAGAGAACCGGCAGGCTATGAGGTGAAAGGCGATACGATAGTCATTACGACGGCTCCTCACACCGACCTCTGGCAACGCACCTACTATCACTTCCAGAACGACAATGCCCCTGTCCTTCAGATGAAGACGCGGGAGAAGTTCTTCAGCTTTGTCGTAAAGACCGACTTCACACAGAGCCATCAACGCTTCGACCAGTGCGGCATCGTCATGTACCTGGATAGCGAGAACTGGCTGAAAGGTTCCGTGGAGTATGAGAACGACGAGTTCCAGCACCTGGGCAGTGTGGCAACGAACAATGGCTATTCCGACTGGGCAACGACAGCCATTCCCGCTGACGTCAAGACCATGTGGTATCGCTTCTCGCGTCGCGAGGATGACTACTGCATCGAGTGCTCCACCAATGGCATCGACTTCAGCCAGATGCGCATCTGCCACATGTATGCTGCTGCCGAGGAAATCAGCTTTGGCATCTATGCCTGCTCGCCCGAGGAATCGTCCTTCACGGCGGTCTTCTCAGACATGAAGATTACGGAGTGTGCGTGGAAGGCTCACGATGGTCAGCAGCCCGACGATGTGAATTGATACGACCTGTGTCATCTTCGCTTATTCGCATCTTTGCAAAGGTATAACACAAATAGTGTGTAATGAAGGAATCAGTTTTGAAAGGCCGGCCTGAGCTGGCAGCAGTGATAGAACAGGTTGCAGAGGTGGCAGGCTACCTCTGGCAGAAGGGATGGGCCGAGCGCAACGGTGGCAATATCACCGTGAACGTCACAGAGTTCATGGACGAGGAATGCCGCACTATGCCAGCCATCGCTTCGCCAAGGCAGATAGGCAAGGTGCTGCCGAACCTGCGGGGGAAGTATTTCTATGCAAAGGGAACGGGGAAGCGTATGCGTGACCTGGCGCGTAAGCCGATGGAGAATGGTGCCATCATCCGCATCTGCGACGATTGCCAAAGCTATGAAATCATAGCCGATGCTCCCGTGGTGCCTACCAGCGAATTGCCCAGCCATCTGGCTCTTCAGGACTACCTCATCGGCTCAGGCTCCTGCTACAAGGCGACGCTTCACACACATCCCATCGAACTGGTGGCAATGAGCCATATCAAACGCTTCCTGCAGCCAGGCGAGATGACGCATGTGCTTTGGTCCATGATTCCCGAGACCCTTGCCTTTGCTCCGCTTGGCATAGGCATCGTCCCCTACACCTTGCCGGGGTCTGTCCAACTGGCCGACGCCACGCTCAAGCTCATCAAGGACTATGATGTCGTCCTCTGGGAAAAGCACGGCACGGTGTCCGTCGGCACGGACATCATGGATGCTTTCGACCAGACGGATGTCCTTTGCAAGGCAGCCAATATATATATGTGTGCCCGCTCGATGGGCAGCGAGCCGGAAGGGATGACGGACGAGGCCATGAAGGAAGTGCAGGACGTCTTCAACCTGCCCAAGGTGCGTCCCTGCTGACTATTGCAGCACCAGAGAGACAGGGCAGTGGTCGCTGCCCATGATGCTGTCGTGGATGTCGGCTGATTGCAGACGCGATGCCAGGCGCTCAGAGACGAGGAAGTAGTCGATGCGCCAGCCCACGTTCTTCTCCCTGGCCCGGAAGCGATAGCTCCACCAGCTATAGCGGTCGGTGGCATCGGGGTAGAAGTGTCGGAAGGTGTCGATGAAGCCGCTGTGCAGCAGCGTGGTCATCTTCTCCCGCTCCTCGTCTGTGAAGCCCGCATTCATGTGATTCGTCTTCGGATTCTTCAAGTCGATTTCTTGGTGAGCCACGTTCATGTCGCCGCACACAATGACAGGCTTCTTCTTGTCGAGCGAAAGCAGATACTGGCGGAAGTCATCCTCCCACTGCATACGATAGCTGAGGCGGCGCAGACCATCCTGACTGTTGGGCGTATAGACGCAGACCAGATAGTGGTCCTCCATCTCCAGTGTTATGATGCGTCCCTCGTGGTCGTGCTCATCGATGCCCATGCCGTAGGTGACATTCAGGGGAGTCTGCCGCGTGAAGACAGCAGTGCCTGAATAGCCCTTCTTCTCGGCATAGTTCCAGTACGAGGTATAACCTGGGAAGCAGAGGTCGAGCTGACCAGCCTGCATCTTTGTCTCTTGCAGGCAAAAGAAGTCCGCGTCAAGCTGCGCGAAGGTTTCTCCAAAGTTTTTGCCAACGACAGCCCGCAGCCCGTTGACGTTCCAACTGACGTATTTCATAGCATGTGAGTTTATTGTTGAGTGCAAAGTTACGAAATAATCTCTAATCTCTAACCTCCAATCCCAAAAAAGTTTGTATCTTTGCATGTGCTATAGGTTAAGCAGATGAATAAGACAAAGGGAATGGCTGCAGGCGGACTGTTCTGCAGCGGACTTGTTGCCGTGGGGATGTTGTTGCAACTGGTGGCAGGTCCTGTCCGATGGGACATGCTGGCGTGGCCCGTCAATGCCGTTGTGCTGGCAGTGCTGTCGTGCGCTGTCATCACGATGCATCTGTGCCGCAAGCGTGTCGGCCTCTTCCGTTGGATGTCAACGTTGCAGGCAGGCATACCGGCTCTGCTGGCTTGCGTCATGCTGACGATGCTCATGGGCGTCACGCGACAGGTTCCTCCCGGACACATGGCGGCTGACCCCATCGGCATCACCGACATGCTTTCCTTCTGGCCTTTCGTACTCACTTATGTGTGGCTTGCCTTGCTGCTTGGCATGGTCTGCATGACCAGACTCTCCCGTCCGACTTGGCGCAGTGTTCCCTTCCTGCTCAACCACGCCGGGCTGCTTCTCGCCCTCGTCGCTGGCACGCTCGGCAATGCCGACATGCAGCGTCTGCGTATGGTCGTGCAAGAGGGCAAGACTGAGTGGCGTGCCATTGATGCAAAGCACAGAGTGCACCAGTTGCCCATCGCCATTGAGCTTCACGATTTCGCCATTGAGGAGTCTCCGAAGCTCAGCTTCTCGTCCGACGTGACGGCCTATACGAAGGATGGCGCTGCTGTGCGTGACACCATCCGTGTCAACAAGCCTCTAAGCATCAACGGATGGAAGATTTACCAGTACAGCTACGATGAGGCTAAGGGCAGCATGAGCGACATCAGCGTCCTTGAACTGGTGCACGACCCATGGCTGCCATTCGTCTATTGTGGTATCTTCATGATGCTTGCAGGGGCTGTTTGGCTCTTCCTAAAGTCTCCTACAGCAGGATATTTCCACTCTTAAATTTGTATATGTCCATAATTCATGTTATCTTTGTAGCACAATAACACATTATATAATATATATATTATGGTAAAGCATATCATATTGTGGCGGCTGAGGGAAGACCTCACTGCTGAGGAAAAGGAAAGCGTGAAGCAAGGCATCAAGGCTGGACTGGAAGGGCTGGCAGGACGCATACCCGGAATGGTGGATATCACCGTCAACGTGGATGGACGTCTGGACTCGTCGAATGCTGACGTCATGCTCGACAGTACATTTATCGACGAGGCAGCACTCAAGGCCTACGCCGTGCATCCCGAACATGTGGCAGTCGCAGACGGCAAGGTCCGCCCCTATACTTGTTTGCGCACATGCCTCGACTATGAGATAAAGTAAACAAAACCATCGCGTCATAACGGAATAACGTTATAACGTCATAACGACAAAAATAAGAAGAACTATGAAAGGAATTGTACTGGCCGGCGGCTCAGGCACCCGGCTCTATCCCATCACGAAGGGTATCAGCAAACAGCTCATGCCCATCTACGACAAGCCGATGATATACTATCCCATCAGCGTCCTCATGCTGGCGGGCATACGTGACATCCTCATCATCTCTACGCCTTTCGACTTGCCAGGCTTCAAGCGCTTGCTGGGCGACGGCAGCGACTACGGCGTGCACTTCGAGTATGCTGAACAGCCTTCGCCCGATGGATTGGCACAGGCCTTCACCATTGGGGCTGACTTCGTCGGCGACGACTGTGCCTGCCTCGTGCTGGGTGACAACATCTTCCAGGGCAACGGCTTCAGTGCCATGCTCCGCGAAGCGGTACGTACGGCAGAGGTTGAGAAGAAGGCAACGGTCTTCGGCTACTGGGTGAACGACCCTGAGCGCTACGGCGTGGCTGAGTTCGACAAGCAGGGCAACTGCCTCTCCATCGAGGAGAAGCCGACACAGCCCAAGAGTAATTATGCCGTGGTTGGTCTGTACTTCTACCCCAACAAGGTGGTGGATGTGGCAAAGAACATCAAGCCCAGTGCAAGAGGTGAGTATGAGATAACGACGGTCAACCAGTGCTTCCTCGCCGATGGTGAACTGAAGGTACAGACCCTTGGCCGCGGCTTTGCTTGGCTCGACACAGGCACCTTCGACTCCCTCTCTGAGGCTTCCACCTACATCGAGGTGCTCGAGAAGCGTCAGGGGCTCAAGGTGGGTTGCTTGGAAGGCATTGCCTACCGCAAAGGTTGGATAGACGAGGAAAGGATGCGCCAACTGGCAAAGCCCATGCTCAAGAACCAGTACGGGCAGTACCTGCTCAAGGTGATTGAAGATGTGAAGCGCTTTGGCACTGCCAGCGACGACTTCTAAGCAAGTTGTGTGAATAAAAACAAAAGAGGCTGTGTTTTGTGACACAGCCTCTTTGTGTATGTAGGCCTATTCTGTATTTAGCCTTGCTTGATGTTGGCTTGAACTGTGGCGTTGGCAGACTTTGTGTATGTGCCATGTACCCTGATGCCGCGTGAGTCCCTACCGGTGTTGGAGACGCGTATGGTGCCGGCATTGACGGTCAGGTTGCCGTCCACCTTGATGCCCATGCAACGCGATTCATCATCCGTCTCCTCGTCCTTGTAGGTGGTTCCTGTGGCACGTATCTGCATGAGGGTAGTGTTGTCATCTTCGTTGACCAACATGTTGCCGGAGACAGAGATGCCTTTGCTGCCGTTGCCGGAGGCGATAATCTGGAAAGTGCCGCCGCTGACGGTCAGGTTGCCGGGAACCTTGATGCCTTTGACGTCGTCGTTGGCTGCTGCAATGTTGAGCTGACCGCCACGGATGAACATCTGTCCGTTGTTCTCCTTGTCGGGGTTGGGGGTGACGTTGTCGTCGAGTGTCAGCATCTCCACCTGCAGCCCGTCGCCCGACTGTCCGTCGAGCGTCAGTGTTCCACCGTTCATAAGGAAGTATTGGCCGACGTGCATGGCGTCGGATGCTGCCTTGGTGACGGTGATGCTGCCGACATCCTTCTTCAGCTGCATATACTCCTTGGAGGCGATGGCGTGCTTGGCGTTTCCGGCAACGGTGAGTGAGCCGCTGCCTTCCACTTCGAGGTGTCCCTTGCAGTACAAGGCTGCCTTCTGGGTTCCACCGGCAGCATCGGTAAGGAAGTTCTGCGTGCCAGGGTTGAGGATGAGGTCAACGCGCTTGCCACACTGTATGTCGATGGCAGCGCCACGGTCGCTCGTGAGATTGAGGCCGTTCAGGTAGAACTTACACTTGAGCGGACCTTCGTAGGTCAGTGACCCTTGTGTGCTCTCGCCTTGCAGCACGAGCTCCAGTTCGCTCCTGGTGTTTGTGCTGACGATGGAGACATGCGCGCCGTCAGTAGTTGCCGTAACTTCTGGAGCATGTCCCAGATCGACGGTGGCCGTGCTTCCGGCAAACGTGACGTAGATGGTGTGTACCACCGTGATGCTGTCCACGCTGCTTGTGCTGAATGTCTTGTCTCCTATGGTGAAGCTTGTACCTCCGTCGGAGAACGGCATCTCAGTGGTCGTCACGCGTGTGTCGTTGCCAGCTTGCCAGATGCGTATTTGCTCCTGGGCTTGCGACATGAACGCACAGCACAAGAGTACACTTGTGATAAGAGTACGTTTCATAGTGTGTTATTTCCTTATCTTGATAGCCTTGTCGCCCATGCGCACCACATAGACACCAGCAGGCAGGTTGTCGAGGCTGATGTTGGCACCTTCCTTGACGTTGGCAATGCTGACGAGTGCGCCGGCTGTGTTGTAGATGCGCAACATGCCGTTGCCCTTGATGGCGAGTGTGCCGTCCTTGCAAGTGATGTTCTCTGTCTGTTCGGGCAGAGCCTGGATGGCGGTAGCCTCGTCCTTTTCGGTGAAGGTCATCTTGTCCAGGACAGAGATGGGGTAGGAGTGTTTGCCTTCTGTTGTGGTGACAACGACATAGCCTTCCTCGAAGGTGATTCTCTGCACGATGGGCAGGGAGATGTTCTGTTCAGTACCGCTGTAGGTAATGGTGAGGAACTTGGAGTTGTCGGCCATAACGGTGGAGCTGGCCATGAGCAGCAGGGCTGCCAGAATGTTCTTTGTCTTCATCTTTTGTATTGTTTAATGGTTTGTGATTTGCTCTGTAGTTATGTTGTTATTGGTTCGGGTTGAATGATGACCTTTCAGAAGCTGTAGTTGTATCCGAAGTTGATGGCGTGCATCCTGTTGTGCACGCTGACCACAACATCTTCTTCGATGTCGTGAATGTCGAAGGTCAGCAGGTATGCAAAGGTCACCTCGTGGTGCTTGCGGAATTTATAGCTTAGGCCTGCAGCGGTTCGTATCTTCTGCAGAAGCATCTTGTCGCCTGGCTTGACGCTGTTGTGTAGCTCTGCCGAGATGAATGGCGAGAAGGGGTTACGCTTCTTGTCAAATTCAAGTTTCAGTCGCGAGCGCAGCACCTGGTCGGTAGAAGATGGTTTGACTTCTGTCTCCCATGTTCCTGTCGGCTCTCCGTCGGGGACGTCGTAGGTATAGACGGGCGTCGGGTCAGCCCAGTTGATGGGATCCCATGGGTCGTCGGGATTGCCTGGAGGATATACCAGGTCCATTTGTGTCGTATAGTCCTGACGGTACTTGTATTTGGCGACGTTTCTTTCTTTGCAGTATGTCAACTGATAGCGCTCTCGGAGTGAAACCTTTAGCCATCCCCAGAGCTTGACGCTGCCGGTTGCTTCTACGCTGAAGCGATGCCGGGGGAACCAGTACTCGGGAGTGAGGTTGTAGCCGATGGAATAGTTGTCGGGATCTTCCTCTTTTGTGTTTTTCTCCTTGTACTTGTCTGGGCGGTAGGAGTGGAGGTAGTTATAGCCGATGCCGAACTTGAGCCATTTCCACGGTTTGTAGCTTGTGCTGAGTCCTGCGGAGAAGCGCGACCTGTTCTGGGCACGATACTCCAAGTCCAGGCCCACGTTCCATTTCTTCGTGATGGACTTCTCTACTCCTATCTCCGACCAGATGCCGACCTCGTCGTTCTCTTGTGCCCGAATCATTGACCATTGATTATTGACCATTGACCACTGGGTAAAGAGCAGGAGTGCAAGTATGGAATGGCGCAGTTTCATGTTGTTATAGGCGTGGCATCTTAGTCATTTCCTCTATGCTGTTGCCGCGGTCTGCCGGTTCGTTGTAGAAGATGCGGATGAGGCAGGCGTCTTTGAGGAAATCGACGAGGCCAATTTCCAGACGCTCAATCTTCAGCCCTGTACGCTTCTCGAGGTCTGCCTTCAGTTCTTCGCGCTTGTCGGGAGCGATGAGGGCGATATTGTCGTACTTGATGTACTTGCTACAGTTGGAGCTGACCAGTCTGCTGCTCTCGAAGAGCCATGCCATACCCAGGAAGATCAGGTTGACGAATACGATGGTCACCAGTCCGAAGCCGTCCCAATAGTCTGCCTTGGGGTGGTATTCAGCACGACCGAGTGCATTTACGACACTTACGGCAATGAGCATGAAGAGGTATGTCATTTCGCGAATGGGCACGGCTTCCGTCCGGAAGCGCATGATGCCGAAGATGGCAAAGAGGCCCATTGCTGCTCCGAGGTTCATGCCGTCGCCTTCCATCAGGCTGACCAGCAGGAAGATGCTCATGGACATGAGGATGAAGATGAACATGTAGTCGCGTCGGTGGCTGCGAGGATAGTAAAGGTAACGTGCGATGATGCTTACCACAATCATGTTGATGACGAGGCGCATTACCAATGAGATGAAATGCTGGGGGTCAAAGAGTGTCAAGCCTATCAGGTTGCCCAGCTCGTAGTTTATGTCATTAAAGAAATCCATATAAAAGTTTTTTTGTTTTCTGGTATGTTGTTGTTTAGTTTGTTTGTAGCTTCTGTCCTGCCAGTTTGTCAAAGAGGACCATGCGTTCCATGAAGTTGTTTTGCTTCAGGCTTTTGTTTGTCATGACGGAGCCGATGCAGTATTTGCTGAATCCGCTTGGCTTGATGCGCAGTCTGCGTAGGATGTCGAGCACAGGGCTGAAGACGTTGCCGTCGCGTTTGAGCTCTACGATGACGAGTGGCCCGACGTTGGCGTCCCTGCCGGTCTCCATGTTATGGAAGTGTACGTCGTAGTCGATGGTCAGCCGTTCCGTCTTGCCGTAGTTGACGAGTGTGATGCGGTGGAACTGGTTGCGTACGGTGGGGTGTATGTCAGCCAGGCTGAGGTGGACGCGTTCCTGAAGGAACTCCTCGTTGCCGTTCTCGCCTGTTATCTGCTGGCTGGGGACTGCGACGCGCTTCTTCTTCGTCCGTCCGTGGTTGTTCTTTGTCTTTATCTCGAGGAAGGTGTCGTCGCTGTCCATGTAGGTCCTGACGCGTACTTTCTGCCGTGGTGCGCGACCGTTGTGGTGCTCCATGTAGAACTTGTGGGTGTCGGTGTCCCAGTAGGTTGTCATGTAGTTGGCTATCTTGCTGCCGTTGTGGAACTGGGCATAGTACTTGCCTTGCGCCAGCTCCAGCAGGCGTGCCAGATTATCCTTGTTCGTCACGAATTTCGTGTCGGTGCGGTTCATCAGACGAATCTCCTTCATCTCGTCCAGCGTGATAGGCTTCAGATTTGTCAGTAAATCGTCTATGCGGGCATCAATATCCATCCTTTTTTTATGTTCTGTGCGACAAATATAGCACTTTTTGCACAAATAATGGAGTGTGGCGTTATGTTTTTAACAAAAAATCACTACTTTTGCTAAAGAATAACGTAAAAAGACAAGTTATAAACCATAAAACGCAAAAGAATATGATTGATGTAAAAGAAACCCTTGGCAAGGCCGAGGAGAAAATGGAAGAAGCTGTAATGTATCTTGAGGAGACTCTGGCACACATCCGTGCAGGCAAGGCCAACGTGAAGATCCTGGATGGTGTTCGCGTAGATAGTTACGGTAGTCTGGTGCCCTTGAACCAGGTGGCAGCAATCAATGCTCCCGACCCGCGCACCATCACCATCAAGCCTTGGGACAAGAGCATGTTCCGTCCCATCGAGAAGGCCATCATGGACAGCAACGTGGGCATCACGCCCGAGAACAATGGCGAGATTATCCGCCTGGGCATTCCCCCTTTGACGGAGGAGCGCCGTAAGCAGCTTGCAAAGCAGTGCGGCAAGGAGGGCGAGCAGGCCAAGATGAGCATCCGCAACACACGTCGTGACGTCATCGAGAAGCTCAAGAAGAGCATCAAGGACGGTCTCTCCGAGGACGTGGAGAAGGATGCTGAGGGCGACATGCAGAAGATGCACGACAAGTACATCAAGAAAGTGGAAGAACTGCTTGCTGCCAAGGAGAAGGAAATAATGACGGTTTAGTGGGCTGATAGTGGTAAGTGGTAAGAGGTAAGAGGTTAGGGGTTAGAGAATTGTTTTTGGCAGCATGTCAGCTTCCAGAGGTATCCTCTAACCTCTAACCCCTAACCTCTAACCTCTTAAACCTTAATTTACATGAAGGGTCTCGTCATAAGGAACACCGGCAGCTGGTACACCGTTCAGGCGGACGACGGCCGGCTCTACGAATGCAAGGTGAAAGGCAACTTTCGCCTCAAAGGCATCCGTAGCACCAGCCCCGTGGCCGTAGGAGATGTGGTCAGCATCATACCCCAACCGATGCCCAACGGCCAGCCCCCCTCGCAAAGCCCCAACGCCCCAACGGTCAATGGTCAATGGTCAATGGTCAATGTTCAATGTCCGACTGCTCTGATAGAGGACATTGAGGACCGCCGCAACTACATCATCCGGAAGGCTTCGAACCTGTCGAAGCAGAGTCACATCATCGCAGCCAACGTTGATATGGCTGCGCTGATTGTCACCATTGCCCACCCCGAGACGAGCACCACCTTCATCGACCGCTTCCTGGCAAGCGCGGAGGCTTACCGAGTGCCCGTGCTCCTTGTCTTCAACAAGACCGACCTCTATGATGAGGCGGAGCAGAAGCAACTCGAGGAAATCGTTGCCCTGTATCGTGGCATCGGCTATTCCTGCCTGACTTGCTCTGCTGAGGAAAGGACAGGCATCGAAGAACTGCGAAGGGCACTTCAAGGCCGGACGACCCTTCTCAGCGGCAACAGCGGGGTGGGGAAGAGCACGTTGCTCAACCTGCTCGTGCCCGATGCCGATGCCAAGACCGCGGAAATCAGCGCGGTACACGACTCAGGGATGCACACCACGACCTTCTCGCAGATGTTCTTCCTGCCGGAAGGCGGGGCGCTCATCGACACACCGGGCATCAAAGGCTTCGGCACTTTCGACATGGAGCGCGAGGAGGTGTCGCACTACTTCCGCGAGATCTTCCGCACCTCCGACGGCTGTCGCTTCGGCAACTGCACGCATACCCACGAACCGGGATGCGCCGTCTTGCAGGCCGTAGCCGAGGGGAGCATCGCCGAGAGCCGCTATATGAGCTATCTCTCGATGCTCGACGACAAGGATGAAGGCAAGTATCGTGCGGCCTTCTGACAGCAGACATCCGTTGCATCGTCGCGATGCTGCAATTGCATCGTCGCGACGATGCAATTGAATTGTCGCGACGGTGCAACGAAGACAACGTGAATAGAAGGACAATAAGACCCAAGGAAAATGAAAGAAAAGCTTAATATAATAAAGGTAGGAGGCGGCGTCGTTGAGAATGCCGCCTCGCTTGCTTCGCTGCTGAGCCAGTTTGCGCGGATGGAAGGCCGCAAGGTGCTGGTGCATGGCGGCGGTCGGTTGGCAACGTCGATGGCTACGCGTCTCGGCATAGAGAGCCGCATGGTGGGCGGTCGTCGCATTACGGACGAGGAGATGCTCCGCGTGGTGACGATGGTCTATGGCGGCCTGGTGAACAAGAACATCGTGGCTGGCCTGCAGGCAAAGGGTGTCAAGGCCATCGGCCTGACTGGTGCCGACGGCGACGTCATCCGCAGCCACCGGCGTCCGCTGAAGCGTGTCAAGATGGACGACGGCACGGAGCAAATGGTCGATTTCGGCTTTGTGGGCGATGTCGATAAAGTCGATGCCCGCTTGCTCGCCTCGCTTATCGAAAGCGGAAACGTGCCCGTAGTGGCTCCGCTGACGCATGACGGCGAGGGGCACATCCTCAACACCAATGCCGACACCATCGCTTCGTCGGTGGCCTGTGCGTTGGCCGAGCACTACGATGTCACGCTGACCTTCTGCTTCGAGAAGGCCGGTGTGCTCCGCGATGCCGACGATGACAGCAGTGTCATCCCGCTCATCACCGAAGAGCAGGCAGCGGTGTTGATAGAGGAAGGCATCATTTCGGGCGGCATGATACCGAAGATAGAGAACGCCTTCAGCGCCATCCATCAGGGCGTAAAGCAAGTCATCATCACACATTCCGAGAACATCGACGGCACGAAGGGAACAACGATAAAAGGTGAAAAGTTGAAAAATTGAAAAGGTAAAAAATTGAAAAGTTGAAAAGTTGAAAAGTTTAAAAGTTGAAAAGTTAAATAAGGAGGAGAAGGGGAAACGAAGTGTTGCTTGCTACATATATTATAGATAGGTAGCATCCTGTTCTGGCGGATTTGCAATCCGTCGGAAGCGAGTATGGGCATTTGTAATGCCGACAATCGGTTCTCTCGGGATGGTAAATCCCTACATTCCTTACGGTCGGACTGCAACTCCGCCTGAACCTGAAACTTGACTCGCCTTATGTCGTAACCCTTTTTAAACTTTTAAATTTTTAAATTTTTCCCCTTTTCATGTGTAACTTTTGCCCTCTTCAATCGTCTTCATAAGTAGAAAGATGGAAAATATCAGCTTCCGAACCACCGTTTTGCCGCTGAGCGACAGGCTCTTCCGCCTTGCTCTGCGCATCACGATGAACAGGGCTGAGGCCGAAGATGTGGTGCAGGACACACTCCTGAAAGTGTGGGAGCAGCGCAGCCAGTGGGAGCAGATAAACAGCCTCGAAGCCTTCGCAATCGCCATTTGCAGGAACAGGGCGCTCGATGTGCTGAAACGGGTGGGCCGCAATACAAAGTCCCTCGACGAAGTTGACGATGTGCATTCCGCAATGCCCAACGTGCAGTCTTCGATGGAAGCCCGCGAACAACTCTCTCTCGTGCGCCGCCTCATGGATAGCTTGCCGGAACTGCAACGCACCATCATGCTGCTGCGCGACATCGAAGGCAAGACCTATCAGGAGATAGCACAGACCCTCGACATCAGCGAGACACAAGTGAAGGTCTATCTCCACAGGGCCAGGACGAAGATAAAGGAGGGATTGAAGAATAAGGATTAAAGATTAAAGATTAAAGATTAAGGATTAAAGATTAAAGAACTTTGAACAATAGCAAATTCTTAATTCTTATCTCTTCATTCTTAATTTAGTAAGACAATGGACTATAAATACATAGAGCAACTGCTTGAGCGCTACTGGGAGTGCCAGACGACACTTGAAGAGGAGACTATCCTGCGCAATTTCTTCCGTCAGGAAGATGTACCGGCCAGTCTGCTTCCCTATCGTCAGTTCTTCAAAGAGCAAGACGAGATGGCAAGCGAGCACTTGAGCAAAGACTTTGCCGACAAGATGCTTCAGATGGTTGGGGAAGACACTTCCCACAACGGTGGAAGGCAGGAAGGGAACTTTTGCAAGGCTCGCCGCCTAACCTTTGTGAGTCGCCTTCGTCCTTTCTACAGGGCAGCAGGACTCATCGCCATCCTTCTCACCATCGGCAATGCAGCACAGCAGAGCTTCACCGACGACCCCAGTCCCGCTGCGAAGAAGGGAGAAGTCGTGGTCGATGCTCAATGGTCCATGGGCAACGACTCCATTGCTTCCAAGCCCGAACAGCAATCTGCCGAGCTTGCCAAGCCCGTAAAGGATACGCTCAACACATTGACGAGATAATCATTTCATGTTCTTAGGATAATTGCTTAATAAAACAATCAATTGTACAGAGAATCGGAAGTTTTCTCTAAAAAACCATGACTAACGACAGGAAAGGGGCAACCGTGAGGCTGCCCCTTTCGTTATAACCAGATAGCGCGTTGCTCTGGAGCTTGACGGCTATGCTTTCCTGCCCTGTAGCCAGAAGCCAAGCAGGTAGAGAATGCCGACACTCATGACGAGGACAGCACCCACCTGACCCATCGCATCGCTGGCAAAGCCCATCAGAAGCGGGAAGATGGTGCCGCCGAAGATGCCCATGATGAGCAGGCCGCTGACTTCGTTCTTCTTCTCCGGTACGGCTTGCATGGCACGGGCAAAGATGATGCTGAAGGGATTGCCATTGCCGAAGCCCATCAAGGCAACGCTGGCATAGATGACGGCGGTGCTCTCTCCGTAGATGAGGCCGAAGGCGGCTGCCACCATCAACAGGACACTCAGGAGCAGGAAGGTCCAGTCCTTGAGGAAGCCCATGATGAAGCTACCGCTGAAGCTGCCTGCAGCCTTGGCCACAAAGTAGATGGTGCAGACGAAAGCAGCATCGTTGAGGCTCATGCCGGTGCGCTCCATCAGGATCTTCGGGGCTGTGATGCTGGTGCCGACATCAATGCCTACATGGCAGATGATGGCGAGGAAGCAAAGCAGGATGAAGGAATTGCCCAGCAAGGCAAAAGACCCTACCCAACCTCCCCTTAAAGGGGAGGAGCCTGCGCATGAAGTCTCCCCATTAAGGGGAGATTTAGAGGGGTCTGTTATCTTCGTTCCGAAGAGCAGCAGCGTTGCCACAACTCCTACACATAAATATATAGGATAGAGTGCCTGCCAACCCAGGCCGAAAGCATTCGTCGTAGCTCCCCAAGAGGCGATGATGGGTGCCAGGAACGAGGCGATGCTCTTGATGAACTGCCCAAAGGTCAGGGTGCTGGCTGATGCTCCGCCTTTCATCACGCTATCAACCAGCGGGTTGAGCGAGGTCTGAAGGATGGCATTGCCTATTCCCAAAAGGGAGAAGGAGAGCAGCAGCATGGTGAAATCGAGGGTGAATACCGGAATCGCCATTGCCACAAGGGTCATAACAAGGCTCAGCAGGACGGTATTCTTGCGGCCTATCTTGTTCATCAGCAGACTCGTGGGAATGCTGAAGATGAGGAACCAGAGGAACACAAGCGATGGCAGCGTGTTGGCCATCGAGTCGGTGAGGTTCAAGTCCTCTTTTACGTAGTTGCTTGCTATGCCTACCATATCGACGAAGCCCATGGCGAAGAAGCATAGCATGACGGGGATTAACTTCTTATTCATAATTCAGACCCCCCGCCCCCCCTTACGGGGAGATTACGGTCGGAGGGATTTTTGTTAAGGGTTATACTTATGTTTCTTTCCCTCCCCCTAAAGGGGGTTGGGGGGTCATTGTCCCAACTGATTAAGTGCGAAGTTGTAGGCGCCCAGGTTGATGGCTTTGCTGGCACCCAGTTCCGACACCAGAACGGCCACCTTGCGCTGGGCTTGGTAGAGCACCTTCTGGTCCGAATGAGGCACATCGACATAGACATCCTTGTCCTCGAGGAAGGCTGCTCGCTGCTCTTCGTCTTCGAAGTTATAGACCTCCGACTGGAGCGTGGGAAGCAGGTTGCCGGTGAAGGTGCCTGCCGGACGTGCGAACTCCTCCATCATGCCGGGCAGAATCCATTTGGAGTTGTGCGAGAGACCGCCACCGATGACGACGATGCCATCGACGATGTTCAGCACATTTACCAGAGCGGCTGCCGTGACCTGACCTAACTGGCGGAAACTCTCCTGTGCGGCCTTCTGGTTGCCGGGACGTGTGCCATTGGCAATGTCGCCGATGTCCTTGGGCGTGAGGTCGCCTATCTCTTCGTGCGACATCTCAGCATATACCCTGCGGACGGCACGGATGCTGACGCTTTCCTCTGCGATGACAAAGGGATACATGCCGTTGCGCATACACCAGACGTCGCCGCCGCAACCGTTGTCGCCCGTCAGCAGCACCTTGTCTATCACCACGCCGCAGCCGAAGCCTGTGCCGAGGGTGATGCCCACCATGTTCTTGTAGCGACGCTTGCAGCCAGCCTCCTCCAGAGCTTTGTTCACTCGGGGCAGGGCACCTGCCAGAGCTTCGCCGTAGGCAAAGAGGTTGCCGTCGTTGTTTACATACACAGGAATCTTGAAGACGCTCTCCAGGTACGGACCGAGCGCTACACCGCCTCGGAAGGAGGGGAAGTTGGGCAAGTCGCCGATGACGCCACGCTCGTAGTCTGCAGGGCCGGGGAAGGCGAAGCTGATGGCAACGGGCTCTATGCCAAGTTTCTCCTTGACGGTGGTGAAGCCTTGCACAAGGGTAGCCAGGCAGCCCTCGGTGTCGGTGGTGACAGCCTTCAGGCGAACAGGTTCCACAATCTCCTCATTGTTGCAAATGGCGGAGAAAACGAAGTTTGTGCCGCCCGCATCGAGGGTCAGCACGATTTTCTTGTCTTTACTCATAATAGTGGGTTTTAGTTTTTCGTTATGACGTTTTATCGTTATTTCGTTATGACGTGATTTCGATGATTCTTCGTTATGACGTGATAACGTTATTTCGTTATGACGACAGTTCGCAGGGGCTCAGGCTCTCACGTATGCCTTGATTGTCATGCACTCCTTGTCGAGGGGCTTGATGGTGTAGCGCCCTACGCAAGCGGGAATGATGAACGTCTCGGCATAGTGCACCTCGAAGGGCTCGAACTTGCCTTCGGGACTCTCGATGAGGGCTGCTTCGCCATCAACGAGGTTGAGGACGTTGACGCCGCCACGGGTGTCGTGCTCCACGGGACGGGTGAAGGTGTGGCGGCGCGTCTCGATGAACTCGTTGGGATGCAGTCCTGTCCGCTCCTCTTTGATGCCATCCTCGTCGCTCAATACCTCGAAGTGGTTGGCTATCTGTGACTTGACGAAGGATGTGGTGCGCTCCCATTGGATGACGAACTTGCCGCGCTCCACGTTGATGGGTCTTGGTTTGCCGTCCAGTCCGAGGCGTGCCCAGTCCCACAGCTTGAAGGTGAAGATGCTGGGCGTAGAGCTTATCTCGAGCACCATGCTGTCGTGGCCGGAGCAATGGATGGTGCCGGCGGGGATGAGGTAGTGGTCGTGCTTCTTGGCAGGCAACTTGTTGACGTACTTCTCTGCGTCGAACAGTATCTCGCCCCGCTGGGCAGCCCGCAGGTCTTCTATCATCTGCACCTTGTCGATGCCTTCCTTCAGGCCGAGATAGACCACAGCATCCTCGCCTGCATCGAGCAGGTAATAGCTCTCGTCCTGCGTGTAAGGCAGACCGAACTCTCTTTGAGCGAACTCGTTGGTGGGATGCACTTGCAGGCTGAGGTTGCCGCCCTGCATGGTGTCGAGGAAGTCGAAGCGGATGGGGAAACTCTTGCCGAAGCGATGCCACACCTGCTGTCCGAGCAGCTCGCGAGTGTGAGCCAGCACGACGTCCTGCGAAGGCAGTTCGAAGAGCACACCGTCTGCTTCCAGATAGAGGCTGTTCTCTTCGGGCACGCAGTCGAAGCACCAGCCGTAGTTCACCTCCTCGCGAGGCAGGTCGCAGACTTCCTTCATCCATTGTCCGCCCCAGGGAGCCGGGTCGAAGAAGGGAACGACGCGGAAGGGCTTCCGAGCCGTGCGTTCCAGTCCTTGCCGCATCTGCACGTCGGTAATCATCTTCGGCTCGTCGCGACGGTTCGAGTCAATCCAGAACTTGATGCGTCCGCTCTGCATCAGCTCGTCCTTGTGGCGGTCGATGATGTTCCAGTCGTTGAAGTAACCTCTTTTATATTGCACCGAAGGACTGTCCTCGTGGTTGTCGATGCCGAGTGCCTTCACCTCGTGCCTGCGGAAGCGTTGCTGAATCTCCCAGCGGGCCATGTCGGCGTAAGCGATTGACCATTGACCATTGACCATTGACCATTTCTCGGCGACGAAGGCTGCTCCTGTGCCGATGATGGCGATGGGCTCTTCAATTTTGAATTTTGAATTTATTAATTTTGAATTGTCGAAATATTCGTGTAAGCGAATGTTCGACATGTATCCGAAGAGCACGTCGTCGGTCATAAAGCGTTCCGTGAGTTGGCGGATTTCCTCTTCAGGCCGCATGAGGTCGCGGGTATTGATAATCTTTCGGCCGGTCTTGGCAAAGGCAGTGATGAAGTCTTCCTCGTAGGTGCCCGGATAGAGGTCGATGGCCCAGACGGGCTCGTCAGCCCAAGCTTTGCTGAGTGTCTGAACGATATTGTCCCAGCCAATGACAGCCTTGCCGTCGATGTGGGTGCTAGGTTGCTTGTCGTAGTTGCTTTTTCTCATAAAAGTGTTTAATGAAGCTAATGGATTTATATTATCTGTCCAAAAGTTTGCGTAAGAAGGCTTTGGATTGGTTCTCGTTTATGTTGTTGTGGAAATCTTGGTCATTCAGTATTTCATTGATTGTTTTCCCGTTGAATTGTGCTGTCCCTCTTGTCCCACGACCACTGTGACTGATTTTATCGATGAAGGTAGTGTTAATTATGTAAATAGCGTTATCCCTATCCTTCTTGACAACAACGACAAAACAGGGGATGTTGTCGTATTTCTCAAGTTTTGAAAGTGACAGAATGACATTAGAGAAAGAAGAATTCTTGCTGTAACAAAAGACTACAGCAAAGAAATCAGTATGATATATAGCTCGTCCATCCTTCACCAAATCAAAGGAATTGCCAACGATTTCTATCATTCTTTCTTTTGCGTTGATGCCTTTGTTGTCCTCTATAATCTGGACAAATTTGTGGACTAACTGATTCATAAATTAAAAAAACGTTAGTTGAATGTCACTGCCGACAGACTTCCTGGAGGATATTGTTGCCTTTTGGTCTCCCAAGGAATTGCGCTCCCAGAAAACGCCGCTGGTATATCCCTGTATTGATTTGTCAATCTTTGAATTCATTAGCCTCTTCGCTGCCCAAAGGCAATACTCGCGGTTTATTTCAACGCCGCAATAATGTCTTCCAAGTTTCTGAGCAACGACAGCTGCCGTTCCGCTGCCGACGAAAGGGTCAAAGATGTTATCTCCTGGCTTGGAAGAGGCAAGAATAAGTTTTGCGTAAAGTTTTTCAGGCTTTTGTGTGGGGTGGTCTGTGTTTTCTGGCATAGACCAAAAAGGAATGCTTATATCATCCCAGAAATTTCCGGATTCCGTTTCTTCCCAGTCTTTAGGCTTCCCGTCAACTTTGTATGGAACAATGACCTTTCGTTTCATCTTGACGGAATCGACATCAAAGTAGTAATCTTTGGGATTCTTGACAGCAAACCAAATATCTTCCATCGCATTCTTCCAATTTGATTTTGCCCCTCTTCCTTTTTCGCGTTGCCAAGTAATCCTGTTAATTATCGTGAGGCGTTCCTCTATAACTCTTTGCATAGATGAAGAACATTTCCAGTCTCCACACATATAGAGGGTGCCATTAGGAGCAAGCTTGTCACAAACAGAGTAAAACCAACTTCTTAAGTAGTCTTCGTATGCATCGGACTTCATGGATGAGAACTTCGTCCCGTTGAAATCCTTGTCAAGATTATATGGAGGGTCTATAATTATGAGGTTGAAATAGCCATTGGGAATATAATCAATACAGTCAAAAAGATTTGCATTGATGACGCAATCATCTGAGAAAGACTCTTGAATCTCTCTCTCTGTTAAGATATATTTTTCAAGAGCGGGTAAGTCGCTTTCAGAGATTGTCAATGTCCTGTTTCGTCCTGCTCTAATCGTTTCTTTCATAAAAAAACAGTCCTGTTTGTTTCCTTATTGAACATTTTTCTTTGCAAAAGTACAAAAAATATCACTCGCCTGCAAGAGATGAGTAAGAAATGTGTGCCAAATGGCTCAACAATACATGTAAAAGAAGCCCAATAATGCAACGAGCGGCCTGTCGAATCCACGTGTCGATTTGCATGAATCCATACGGACTCTGCCAACTGCACATGAGTTAATTGTCAACTGCTCTGCAATAAATGTTAAAGATAAGCATTACCATCAAAGTTCCGTGAAATTCTATGACATTGTGTTTTGTGTGCAAATTCATCCACCCAAAATTTCCATTTTGCCTATACATTCCTACATAACCATATATTACACATTGATACTCAGAAAGCTATACAATGTATAGGGGCATCAATCTCGACGCCATTCATACATCTCTCCTATTTTGACCTAAAAGTCCACTCGCTCCGACGTCGCCTCGGCAGCAAGCCAACCCAGAAGGGCATCTATATCAACAACGGACATAAACTCATCATTAAATAAATAGGAGGACTGCAATATGAAAAAGACCTATTTGGCGCCAGGAATGATTATGGTGCAACAGCAACACAAACAACATTTGCTGGTGAATAGCATGCATGCTCTCAGTAGCAATGCCGATATAAACTACGGCGGCGCTGGAGACGGTGACGCCCGCACCAGGGAATCCCGAAGCGTCTGGGACGAAGAATGGTAAGGAATAGAGGGTATGTCCAACATGAACGGACATACCCTCTATTATTATATATGATAAGTACGCGTACTTATGGCGATAAGTACACGTAGTTGGTCAGATAAGTACACGTACTTATGGCGACAAGTACACGTACTTTTTTTCACTCCTTAGGCAATAATCAATTCTAAGGAGTCAGGGAGTCAAAGGAGAAATAGTTTTATTGCTGTCCGCTAAAAGTTTTCATCATAGTCTGCACCCTCGGTAATATCAGCATTTAGAGCAAGATGAGATTGCTTGGGGCTTGGAAATGCCATGATGGGCAAAAAAGCCTGTAGGGCTTTACTTTTAGTAACCGGGGGCGAAGCCCTCGGAGTCAGCGTGTAACTTTCTCCCTGCTGCCTGGAAGGCAGTACCATGAGACGCTGGGGTACTGCCATCCAGGCACGATCCGTTGAGAGGGGA
>Ga0310691_10002776_pt1 | contig 22283 bp, 33 predicted proteins | sample 176DNAGHGlowgp2_FD_203887 | JGI IMG/M metagenome (GOLD analysis project Ga0310691, IMG submission 203887) | Sheep rumen microbial communities from Palmerston North, Manawatu-Wanganui, New Zealand - 1766 DNA GHGlow gp2 (v2) (version 2) | ecosystem: Host-associated > Mammals > Digestive system >...
TTTCAGTACTTTTGGGGAATGATTTTACACATTTTTCAAGGTATTTTGATACCCATTTTACACATTTTTCAGAATACTAATAAGGAATTTTATAGGCTCATCTTGGATACTTAGATACATTATAAGCTGTTCCACTTCTGTGTATTTATTCTTCCATCAAATTGCATCTCCTGTTTTATAATCTACAATAGTAATTTCTTTTACTAAATCTGCTCGTGGTTTAATTCAGTCATTGCTTATCTTATCATTCTCTACTAACCATTTAATAAATCAGAATTTCTTACTGATTACATATGTGTCTGCTGTATCTGAATATAAATGACTTCATTCTTCATCTCGTGTGTCCCTCCTAAATAGATTATTAGGTCATCAAATTCATTTTTCCCATTCATAATATTCAGATTTTCTTCCTTTCTTCTCATACTCATTCAATAACTCTATAAGTTTTTCCATTTTATAAATATTTTGGATATAAAATTATCTTTTCAAAACTCGTTTCTGATACCATTCAAAATAATACTTATACGGTTTATTCTGTTCGTGATTCAATTCCTTATCTACTTCCTCTCTACATTTATCACACCGTAATCTTTTTCAATTCTTCCACATTTCTTCATATAAGATTATTCAACATTTCACACATCTATGCATTCTGTTTTAACTAAGTATATAAATAACCTCATTCTCTTAATGCTAATATCTGTTCAACAACTTCTATCAGGATATCTGTAGTAGTTCGTTTCCTTAATTCCTCTGCGAAATGCGAGTCTTTGTAATAACCTGCATAGTCTCAGTAGTGTCAATAATCCCAACCTATCCACAATCATTTTCAGAAGCCACGAGTATCTCATTCCTCCGTGAATTGTCAGAATGTAAATCCTCAATGACAGGTTTGAATTCAAATAGGTATTCAATTGTATCACTCAGTTTTCAATATATTCCTTAGTTCATAACATTGTTCAGGAACTCTTATATAAGCACAAGGGTGTCCCATTTCATAAAACACTACTCTGAAATCTATTCACATAATCTTTCAACTTGCTAATTCTATAACTCATTTTCATCTTCAAGTCATTTCATCATAATCAATTTCTTTAATAGCTGTCTCATTTATGAAAGACATAACAATGTTATATGCCTCATTTCGTAAATTTTTCTCAGTCATTTTTACATCGTTTGAAATATAAATTTTTAATGAGCCTACCACCTTAGGCTCAGGACTCTTTGGGCTTTTTATATCCTTGAGACAAGAGTTTTTATTCTTTATTCTTATACTTTTATAACCGTAGGTGGACGGTCGCAGGGTTTAATGAAAGGGAAGCTACAAGGGTGATAGCCTTGACTAACTCACCTCCTTACAATATCTCTACTGTAAGATTACCTGACTGTATCCTTTTATATAGGAAGCAGTTATGACCTGCTCCTACAACGGCGATTTACATTCCAACTGTTTAACGCTCTTTTTATGGTCGCTGATGAACAGTTAAAATTTTGAGCTAACTGTTCCATTGTCATTCATTGCTTATAACATTTAATAACAAGCTCTTTATTTTCTTCTAATTCAGCTTTCTTTGTTTTATCATTTTTCTTTAAATATCTTCCTGAGTTTCAATCTATCTTTTGCTCTAATTCAAATACCTTATTTCTTTCTTTGTTATACATATGTTGCATTTCAGAAAATTTATCTTTCCAATCATTTACTTCTGCTAATGTATCGTGAGTTTGTTTCTTCCACCATGAAATTTCATCAATAAGTTCTTTATAATTTTCTTCTTTAGTTTTTATTTCGTGGTTTATTGTATAAACTACTCACCACTCAAATCAGATATAAACTATTCAAGCAATAATTATTATTACGACTAATCGTGTAAGCATTTTGTTTTTAATTAAGAGTTAAAAAGGAATACTAAGCATATAATCTATCCACAAACAGAATCAGATAGTTTCAACCGTTGCTATAATTAACAATCTAATAAGTCGTTTATTCATCTGTATTCTATTCTAATATAAATCTACTTTTCACATAATCACTACACCTCATTCATTTTGTAGCCTTACTTTTTCTACTTGGTCAATAGAATGGAGTCCCTTGTTTTCGTTTTTCATAACAATATTCAACGGCTACTTTATAATCTGTTTCATATTCAGTAGGTATGTCTTTATGGAATCTATCATTAATCTGACATAATCAATGAGCGTGTCAATTATCTCATAGTCTATGCATATCATAAGCTCCATTTTCACATTCAAAGACTGCTACGAAATCATAACCACCTAACTCGTAAGCATATCTTACAACATTTTGAGCTAGACTATCTTCAGGGTATCAGGTATGAGTTATTTTTTTTGCTTGAATTATCTCTGATAGTTTCACTTGTTCCTTTTCTTCTTCCTCAGTAGGATTCGGTTCTAAATATAGTTCATCTTGATTTTTAGAACTTATCTGTTCATCAGAAAACCCTGTAATTCTTTTATTTCAATTCTATATTTTTCAGCATTATCGTGTGCCTTATCTTTTTCTTTATCTCGGTGTTCTATACATTCTGCTTTTGCTACATCTGTATAAGCATATTTTTCTTGTTCTTCCTTAATCAATCTATCTAATTCATCTAATCTTGCTTGTACCTGAATTAAATCATTTCAGGCTTTTACTTTGTCTTGGATAGCAATAGAATATCCAACTAATCAAATAATAATTGCTACTAATACTGCTAAGATAATTTTTGTTGTTTTAGTCATTTGTTTTGTAAGAGGATAAAAGGTTTAATTCTGTAAGCATTGAGCTAATTTATCTAATTTCTCGTATGCTTCTTTTTCAGAATTACATATATACATTACTTCATCATCAGCATATACTTCTCGTAAACATCTATCTCAATCATCTGTTCTGATAACATAATATCATAACTCCTTTAATTGTTCATAAGACATTTTTGTAAGAGGTTAAATGCTAAAATCTTTTCTAAGTGATAGTTTTACAATATTGATATATTCAACTATCTTCTTTGCTTTATTCTGTAAATTCTCATAAGTTGCTTTTTTTACAATAAGGTCTAATTCTTTTTCATAGAATTCATTATCACATAATGCTTTTGCTGTGGCATCCGTATATCTCTTTTTTCAATCTAAATTCTTGATTTCTTTCAATTCAACTAATCTTAATCAATAATCTCTATCAAATAACAATTCATCTTCTGCATAACTACTTCTTAATTCAACTACCTTATCTTCCATTTCATCTTGGAGTTTTAGGAAGTCAAACATATCTTGTTCGTTTATTTGAAGTCATTTTAATTTGAATGCTTCATACCTATCTAATAGGTTTGTAATTACATTATTTTCTTCGTTTGCCATTGTGGTTTATTTTTTAGTGAATAAATTTCTTGGTAGGAATATCTGAAGTTCAAATCATTCCTGAATAAATTGTTTAGCATTTCATTTTAATAAGATATCCTGAACTGTTGTATGTAATTCACTTCAATCTTCTTGTTTTACAATTACTTTCATTTCAGGATTTAATAACTTCATAAGATTATAATTGAATCAATAAGCATCTAATTTTCTGAAAATATGTTTATTAAATCTTCTAATGAAAAGTTCTCCTTTTGGAGATATAGCTCATAATTTTCTTGTTTCTTGTTTATCTTTGAGGTAAAGATAGATTGACTTATCTTTTTGATAAATCATATTTCCGTTTTTGTCTTTTATTTCTATCATATGTAAAAAGGTAAGAGGATAAAATTATTCAACTGCAGCCCAAACTTCTGCTACTTCTCTTTTCTTTGTATCACTTATACTATAACCTAATTTTTTAATATCTTGTATAAGTTCATCACTTGTCTTAAACTTTTTCAAATACTCTGTATTCTTTTTAAGATTCTCTAATTCAGGTTGATTAAACCATTTCACTTCTTTCTTTTCTTCTTTTTTCTCTGCTACCTTTTTAGTGTTTTCAGTAGTGTCAAAATCTAATGAGTTATCACAAATTCAGAAAGCTGTCATTTTCAAATATCTTTCTGTATAAGTCATACATCCTCAAATTTGTTGAGCTACATTTGTTGCTTTAATTTCAGGAATAGCTGTTGCTCATTCAAATGATATTGTTTCATCACTTTCAATATCATATATTGTAAGCACTCCATAAACTCACCATTCATTTCTTTTCAAATCAAATTTAGTAAATAATTTCTGTTCATTACATACTTTCTGAACTAATTTATTTACTTGTTCAGGAGTGAAATAATCATAATGAGAAAAATCATTTGTTCATTCCTTACTAATTTTCATAGAAGCTATATCTATTTTTGCTTGTCATAACTTCCATAATAGTTTATTTGTTGTTTCCATCGTTTGTAAATTTTAATAAGATAAATCAGGATAAGTTTCTAAACACCAATCTGTTGTTAATTTTCTTTTGAAGATATTATCTCCAAACAATTCTTTGTATTCGTTAAAGCTCTTAAATCAGATTCTTATAAGAAAGGCTTTAAACGTTGCTGTATTTTCAATTGCCTCTATTTGTTCAAGCATTTTATTGATACTTAGAAAGTAAATTTTGAACAATCTCCACATTTACTCTGAGTCAATCTTTTAACCTTTTTTCAATATCAGCTTTGATTTGGTCTCTTATGAATTTGTCTTCTATTGAATAGATAACTTGTTCAACTGGATTTAATTCTTTTTCTGTGACTGTTTTAATATTTCAGACAGCTACTGATTGATTTCATAATTTTACAAATCTTTCAGCCGTTTCTCGTAAATGGTCAACTTGTTCTTTGGATACTGGTGTGATGATTACATTTCAATCATAACACTCAACATAGGTTAATTTTTGGTAGACCTTAATTTGATTCATAATCCCTTATAATGTTTCTAAAATTACATTGTCAGTATTGTGTTTCGCAACATCGTTCTTACATTGTTGCATTAGAACTGCTAAATTGCGATAGATTGCTTCGGGTGAAGTTATTTTGGAAGAATAGTATTTGTTTTGTGATATTATCTTTAAGATAATCTCTAATGTATCCTGCCAAGTATATTTTCAATCTTTAATACTGTCTAATTGATTCAACTTGTTTATTAAATGTTTAGCGAATCTTCTTTGATTTTGTTGTGTTCAATCTATTAATCCATTATTGTATTGTTTAATAAGCTCTAAGCATTTATTTATTTCTTCATTTCCATAGGAAGATTTATCTTCCTCATTATCTTTAGATAATGTTATTATATTATTTTCTATTTTATTATTTTTTATTTTTATATTTTGCTTTTTTTCGCTTATGGTTTCGGTTTCGGTTTGCTTTTGATTCGCTTTCGGTTCGCTTTCTTTTCGGTTTCCGTTCGCTTTTTGTGAGTTTTCCCAATTCTTCTCTGGTCTTCAACCCTTTTTTCCATTGATAGAATTTTGCTTTGAAATTAATTTCCCACTATCAATTGGAATTTTTATCTGATTAAAGAGAGCAAGAACGATAGGATTTGTTTCTTTTGGTGGCTTAGTTCAATAAATTCAATATTGAATAATCAAATAACTAAGTTCCTGTGCCAATCTCATATCAGCTTCTGCTAAAGTCTTGATAGAATCTGCATAAGACTTTAACACTTGGAATCTATCAAGTTCCATTGTTTTTGTTTTTAATTAATGAGAGTAAATTGTTTAAGAGGATTTCATATTGCTGTAAGTCATAATTTTTTGACATACCTTGCAATATAAAACCTCCCTCACTCTTTTACTACTTCCACAGGACTTTTGTTTTCATCTGTGTATCAGTAGTAATTTCTCCCATTTCCTTTTGATACAATAATCATTAGAAATTTGGTAAAGAAATAAAACAGGCTACTTTATATAGCCTGTTCCCTTTCTGCACAGGCATATAAAGTGCAATAGGAGGTTTCGTTGATGCCTATTGCACGTTATATATCCGTGCAGGTAGATATTTACGAAACCAACGACTAATGGCTTTTTCCTGTGTGGACTAACAACCTTATAGGACCTTTAAGTTGTAATAAGAAAAAACCGTTTATCGTATTGATAAACGGACAGAGGTTTGTTAATTAGAACTTGTGCAAAGTAGATTGAATTTTTTTATTGTGTCCTAAGACACTTAATTCAGAAATTTTTGCTCAAATTTTTTAACCTAACCTGAATATCATCTCTGATGATATCTGTCACGTCCACCAACACAATAATAATATATAAAATTTCAAAAAAATCAACTTTTTTTAAGGATTTTTTTTGACTACTTTAAAAGTAGTGTTTCTCACAATGAGAACTCGCTTCAAAAAAAGTTGATTAAAATTTCTTATAAAAATTTTATATAATTTTTTATTAATATCTTGTCATTAGTTCCTGAGCACCCCTAACATCTGTATTCAGAACTGATAAATATGTCTGAGTCGTCTGTATATTACTATGTCCCATTAGTTGCTGTATATATGGAAGTTTTGCTCAATTACGAAGTAGGTTTGTAGCGAATGTATGTCTAAGTTTATGGGGGAATACTTCTATTCAGATTTTTCTTCATCATTCTCTAATAATACTTTCAATACTAACCGTGCTTAACTTTTTTGGTGGATAATTTGTGCTATGATTTACAAATAGGTAAGGACAGTTGTCTTTTCTAAGAAATAAATATAAATCAATTAAATCTAAATCATCTTTGAATAAATATACAACTCTCCTTATTCATCATTTTCAGATAATTTGTAATTCTTCTTTTATATCTTCAATCTTTAAATTAGATAGCTCTCCTACTCTAAGTCCTGTGTAAACTAACATTCGGCAAATCAAAAGATTTCTTGTTTTAATTAATTCTTCTCTGTTGGTTTCGCAAGGCACAGATTTGAAATAATTAATTAGATTCTTTGCTTCATCATCAGTTAGAGCATCAATTTTTTTTTGGTGTTCTCTTATTGTTAAAATTCTTCTATAATCAAAAACTTCTTTTCAAATAACGGCATTATATTTCATATATGCTTTTATTCAGGCAAGATAATTATTGCAAGTTGTCGCTGTTTTTCACTTAACTCTTTCAAGTTTGATAAACATATTAACATCGTTTAAAGTTATTTTTTCAGGAGTATTCACTCCTTTTTTTCATAATGAATTTTTCTTTAAATATTCATCAAATAATTTTAAACTCCTACAATAATTTTCTGCTGTTCATTCTACAAATCCTCTGTTGTAGATAATCCAATTCGTAAAATCTTTCATCGTTTATGTTGAAAATAAGATAAAACATACTTTCCAAGTAGGTCCTATCTTGTCAGTCCAATATTATTTATATATATTTATCAAAAAAAGTCAAGATAAAAAAGAGTATCATGTTTCAGATACTCTTTAATCAACCTAAGCAGTTGGAGTTGTTGCAGGTGGATAAATTGAAGTGTAAGGGCTTGAAACTATCCAAGCAGGAACGCTTGAAGGTCTTAAAGCATTTATCAATTCATTTGTCTGTTGATTGTTTTGTGCGATAACTCTTGCTTCTGCAAGCTGAGTTCTTAATGATTGTGTTTCTTGTTCGCAAAGTTTATCAAGCACTCTCTGAACATTAGCTGTTGAAGAAGCTATAATTTGTGCAGTATTTTGTTGTCCTGCAAGAATAGCTCTTTCAATGTTTTGGTTTGTATTACAGAATCCCATATTCATACAACTTGTTAGATTAGCAATACCTTGTTGGTTGAATAATTGATTCTGCCAAGCCGTGTTGTTATTGATTAAATCAACAGTATTGTCGTGATTGTTGTTATTATTCATACCGTTTAGCAACCATGCTGCATTGTTTCCTCCACCGAATCATCATCAGAATAGATTTCCGTTATTACCAGTAAATAGAAACAAGATAAGAATAATAAGCCAAGTTCACATTCCACCACCGAAAGACATAGCATTTTGGTCCATTATACTATACTAAAGAGATAAAAGAAATCGGAAGAAATTTCTTTACATAGCTACAACCAATTCCTTTTATAGTTTATCAATTACCTCTACGACATCTTTCTGCATATTTCCTGCTAAGTTTGAATTCTGTCTAAGTAGATTTTTTAGCATTGGATTATTTTTTATAATTTCAGGCATAATCGTTTCTGCTAACTGATTGAGTTGTTCTATATTATTGAAATCAACTCATTCTAATTTGTGTGGCTCTATTCAGGCTGAAAGGAGTTTTTGTTTAAGGATATCTCACTTCAGACCGTTAAAGAATGAAAAAATATCCATTTTACATTTCCTCATCAACTAAATATTCCATTCCGTATTCTTCATACAGTTCTTTTTCTTTTTTCTTATGGAGTTTATGTAGGTCTGCTAATTTCTCCTCAAATTCTTTTTCCTTATTCATTTCATCACGGATAAATTCCATAATCCCTCTTGCTTGATAAGGGTCTTTTTGTATTTCTTCAACTACTCTATCTATTGATAGTTCATCTCAGTCAAAGAAATGTTCTCTTTTTCGTTCCATTGTTTTAATAATTATGATATAAAAACAATTTCACGATAATCAAAAAACAGAACTAAGTAAGAGATAGCCAACTAAATTTTTTACTCAGTTCTGAATTGTTTTTTAGCAATAGCAATTGCTAATATTTTGATAAACTTTTTCTTATTCTTTATATACAGGTATTTTCCGTTTATTTCAACCATTATCAATTATAGTTTTGAATCAGACACAATTTCATAAAGTAATACTTCAAGCAGTAGAACTTGAACTCGTTTCAGCAGGGAACTCCCCATACCATTGTCAATTATCTAGTTGTCAATAGCTTGTTGCTGTTATTTGCTGTCAGAGTCATTTTACCTCCTGAGGAAGTAAAGGTCTAATTATAACAGGAAGATTTCAAGGTATTGTGTAAGTTAGTGTTCAAGAAGCATAATTGTAAGTAGAGAAGCTTCAATAAACATATGTGGTCATCTTAATAGTTGCACCACTAGGGACATCTGTTAACTCAGCCATCTTATCATAAATAAGAGTTCAATTATCAGACCTAGTAGAATAATCATATTGTCGTACCTGAGTGTTGTTTACATAGATTGTAGAGCGAAGTCCACAAGACCTATTTCCTCAAGGGTCGTGTCCTGTATTAAGAGTTCAGTATACAGAAATATACAATTTTCAATAGGCTTTAGTAGTTGTGTATGTTAAATCTTGGGAACCACCATTCGCAACAGAGGAAGATAGTTTAGTGAACTCTACACTTGCATTTCAAGTCTTAGCTATCAAAGAAGAAGCAAATCACTCTGCAATACAGTAAGGCATAATCTTACTTCTTGTGTAAGCACTTCAATCATATTTAACATAGCTAAATCATTCTGAATACTGAGTTGAATCACAACCAATAGAATAATAATTAGTACTATTTACAATAGCTCAAGTTTGGTAAACTACTACGTCCAATAGCTCTCATTTAGTTCACCCAAATTGACCATTCATTGAAACCTCTATGTCTTGGTAATCTGTAGTAATTGAAGTATAAGGAACACTTCAAGAGCAAACCAATTCTCCTCAATACCGATATGCTTCAGACTCCTCAGTCACAGTCACTTGAACTCCTCTTCTTACTTCTACTACTAATCAAGTCGTAGGTGCTCAGATTTTCTTTATGCTCAACTTTAGTTTATTGGAAGCAGTTCAACTTCACATTCTTTGAATATGAATCTTAGTGTTAGCAGATGTATCTCAAATATTACAGTCGTCAGTAGAGTTAGCAAATGCAGGAGTCTTTTGTTTGAATAGTGTACTATTTAAGCTATAAAGTTCTCAAACTAATCAAGTTTCTTCTAAATGGTCAACAGCCTTTTCAACTTGCAATTCGTCTATTTCCTGCTCAACTATATTCATTCTTGCTTGTAAACTTTGAATATATGTATTAAGCTCTCATACTTTAGCAATCATATTTCTTGCGTCGGCAATAGTGCTTCAGTTTTTGTCTGCAAGTTTTAGAGCATTCTTACTAGGCATAGTTCAAACATTTATTGTTGCTATACCTGTTCAATCCTCGTTAGCAAGTTCTCAGTCGTCAATATATGTTTGACTAACTTCAATGTAAACTTCACCATTTCAGCTAATACTTACAGGAGTTGTAATTGTCACTAAAGCATAAATTGTTTCACCATTAGTTCTTTCACAAGGAACTCGTGCTTTTCATATAGCAACCTGTGAGCTTGTCACGGTCAATCATTCTATTACTCAAGGCTCAGATACAGTTTCAATATATTTAGAAAAATCTGCGTCCCTTGAAATGTTATTCCCGTTAAGTAAAGAAGTTCTTATCGCCATATTTTCCATGTTTATCATATAAAACTGAGAGTAATATAATCAGATTTTTTTTATCGTTATTTTTTAGTTATGCAAAATACGTGGGCCTTGAATAAAAAAAGCCACCCTTACGGATAGCTTTTATACGAAGTACTATTTTATTACTTATTAGCTTAGTAAAATCAACTGTTCATCAATATCATTTACTTTACTTCTTAACTTATTTGCCATATTATGTAAATCATCTCTAAAGCTCTGAACTGTTGTTTGGTGTCGCATTTCTCAGAGTTTTTCAATCGTAAGTATAGCATTTGTTCTGAAAACATTTAATTCCTTTACTCTTTCAAGATTGTCTTCTTTTACTTTTGTAATAACATATCCTCTTTCATAGAAACAAGGAATATCTTTATATTCGTGTTCTATGTCATAAATATTATACTTAGTTCAGAAGTAATTATCTTTGATTCTTGCAGGAGTATTTATTCATCGGATTGTATTTACTGCGTGTCAATAAGTATAACTTCAAAACTTTGTTCCATTCAATATTCAATCCTTATTCTTATCTGCATTATAAGTAGAGTTTCATTGATAACCTGTACAAGCTGTATATCTTTTTGAAAATATCTTTTGAAGCAAGGCATTATCTTTTAAGGCAAAAGAATAGAAAGCTACTTTTCATAATTCTTTTCAATGTTTTGATTCATTCCAACAATCACATATATGTTCAACTCATCTTGATACTAACCAACCACTATCTTTTGCTCTACCTTTATTATAACTTTCTTCGTCCCATTCTTTAATCTCTCATAAATCTATTTCAATATTCCATAAATCTGATACAGCTCATATTGGAGAAAATAAAGTGCAGGATTTCTGACTTCGTTTTTGATTAAACTGATTATATTGATAAATGATTTCATCTTGCTGATATAATGTAGGCATTTTATCAAGCAATCATTCAGTCATTATAAAATCAGTTGTTTTTTCTCCTAATCAGTAGCAACCGTTAGGCATTTCTTTGATTTCTAATTCTGTCATTTTTCTTGGTTGAAATCTAAAATCTCTTGTGATTTTTGGCATTTTGTTTTTTGTAAGAGGTAAAAGTTTATTTGCTTATTTTATTTACTATTCACTCCTCATCTAAAATTTCCATTACTTCTCCGTTTTCTTTTAATACCAACATAGGAACTGATTCTATCTGAAATTCCTTTACTCATACATCAGAGAAAAGAAAATTCTGAAATTCATATCAATTATTCTCTGCTCGTTTTTTTACATGAGGCTTCATAACATAACATTTACTACAGCTTTCTCATTCTATGAATATTGCTTCTTTCATTACATATATTTTATAGTTATAAAATTATTTTTTCTCCAAGTTATTCTTCGCCTTAACTGTATCCTTTCATATTCTCTCTTGATTTTGTTGGAATAAACATAGCATATCAAAACTACAGTTATAACAACTCTTCTTCCATCAAATTCATTGTCTACATTTATCTTCCCCCTCTTTTGTATATCTAAATTTTTCCATTTTATTTATATTTATGAATTAAAACTTTATACATTCATCTTTATACCACTCATAAGGGTCTGTAATATCTTTGCTTGATAAAGTATCTATCAACCACCTCCTAACATCTTCTCTCAATGCTTTTGCACTTATATCTATAGTAGTAAGTAGTTGTTCGGCTATCATTCTATTCTCAAATAGAGTATGTATCGCACGGTGTTTCGTATTCTTTAAATATTCTAAATTATTTTCGTCGCCACTTCCTCCTCTTGATTTTGGACAGATATGGTGAAGCGAATATTGATTTTCTATTTTTGGCATTCAGACTATCTTTATAAGCTAAAATGATTTTTTTCATCTTCCTCGTTTGAAAAAATTTCGTTATTTTATAAATGATATAATCTATCATGCTACACCAATAAATAAAAGGCAAGATAGTAAGATTAACAAGATTCGTTTCATCAGTATTTCCTTGCATAGATTAAATTTCAGGCTGCTTCATCTTGGAATAGATATTCCTTAGCACACTCTTTCCTAAAATCCCACCATCTTCAATTTCGGTATAAAACCGTAGTATAAACTCATTCTTCTTCCTTATAGGCTTTTTTTAGAATAAATCATAAATTCCCTGCTACAATTCTATACTCTCGCATTTTATTTTTTATTACTCAGATAAAGGTTTATCTTCATCTTTTGGCTCTAATTCTTCACTCTTTTTATTAATCAGATTTTTTAATAGCTTTACTAATCCGTTTAATAACATTTTGAAAGCATCAACTTCAGGTAATTCCTCTCAATAATTGATTGAATAAATATGTCAGATTACACTATACAATTCAGAGAATACAATCATCCCTACTATTGTATGAGTAAGCATATCTATTCAAGGCATTTCTGTTCGTTTTAATCATCAAGCTACTATGAAAGGCAATAACCACCTACACACCTTTTTAACTAATCCGTGTTGTCGTTTTCTGCTTTCTATTTTTTCTCCTCTACTTTTTGCTGATATAATTCAGAAGAAGAAATCAATTATAAGCATAGCAGTCATTATTATTAATCATTCCCCACTTATTGAGAAATAATCTAATATTCAAGCTATTCCAATACCTCAGACTATTCCAACTAAGGCTCATTCTCCATTTGTCATTACAAATCTTTTATGATATAAATAATACTTTTCTTACAGTGGTCTTTTTCTATCTTATCTAATACCTTTACTAACCACTCTCCTGTTTTTGTTAAAGTTCATATTCTTTCGTTTTTTCATAATACACTACTTATTGTCTCTCTTACATCTCCGAATCTATGTCATCACTTCTGTATCAATATATCATTGAACAAATCTCTACATACACTATTCCCTAACTGGTCCATTCACTTAGCAAATCCCCTCAATAAACTTGCTACATATCAGATTATCTTAACCATAGGTCTGTTTGGTGTAGGATTGAATATTCTTGTTATAATTTTCCGTCCTGTATAAATTATTCATATCGGTCATAGAATAATTGTTAGAATGATTGAGGCTACGAATAGACCTATACTTTCTCGTAGATTATTCGCTTGTTTCTTCTTCTGATTCTTCTTCATTTTCATTTGATAGAGTATTTTCATAAAGATTTGCGATATTTTCATCAAAAATAACTCCTGCTTCTTTACATAGTTGATACTCTTCCATAGACAAGAATTGAGGAACGTCATTCAAATCAATATGAGTAAGGTGGATTATTCAATCTACTGTTCTCCTATCTAATCAATCATAGATTAAGTTAAGCATTGCTAATTTCTGTTGGATTCTTTCGCTACCAACAAAAACATTCAATGGAATTTGAACTTCACACCATACCGTAGGGATTCTTAAATCAATAATTTCTTGTTCAGTTACTTCTCTATATTCAATTCTACAATTTACATAATCATTCATTCTTTTAGGATTTGCTCGGAATTTATTTCCGTTTTCATCAGTTCAGATAAGTGCTTTCATTTATTTATAATACGAAATAAAGCTGACTGCAGTATAGTCAGATTTTTTATTTCGTTATTTTTATTGCGATTAAAAAAACTACCCCCATTTAGAGTAGTCTTTTTTTACTATTGTTTTATAATCTGAACTTTTCAATGCTGAGTGTTTCATAATCAACCTCACTGAGTCATACTTCAACTTGACACACCTCATATGTATCAACTTCCTCAACCTGCTCATTTATCGTCGTCACCGCTCCTATCTCATACTGAAGCATTTCCTCACCATCGTCAGCCTCAACCTCAATATCAGTAGTTTCAACTACCGTCTCATCAATTAAACTGATTAGCTCAAGCATTTCAACTACCTCAATGTCAAGTTTGAGTTCCTCAACCTCATACAGTTCCGTATCAACCACTTACTCAAGTAGCTCAATTTTCTCAACCTCAGGCTCAACCTGCCCCCCTACCACTTCAACCTCAGGCTCAACCTGCTATAATTAAAGCTCTAGCTGAATCGGAAGAACTAACTTCTGTATCCCCTGTAAACACCCCACTTAATCAACCTCAAGCTCTATCTGAACCATAGTTTGAGCTTCATCAAAATCAGAATGTTTTTCACGAAGTTGTGCTTCAGCTTTGTCAAACCACTATTGCTATTTTATCATTCTTAGCAAAAACTTTTGTTCATTCAGCATAACCTCAGGTAGCAGTATTACTTCAAGCTCACCAACATTTTATAAGATAAGTTCAAGGTATTTTTATTGTTGTGTACTGCATTGTTCAAGTGTATTCAAACAAATATTCAGGAGATATCCAAGATTTTGCTCAATCATTAGCATTTATAAGTTTCATAGCATTTTGATTTGCCTCCACGATAGCTATAGCACTTTCGTTTTCAGAAAGCTGTTCAAAGCTATTTATACCTGTCAATCAAGTATAACTCAAAACAGGTGGAAGAATAATCATATCTTCGTCTGCTGTTTTTATCCTTTGTCAAGAAGCAGTTCACGATATCATACTGTCCAATAAAGTTGTGTCAGACAATAGTGCAACAAAATCACTATCTGATATAGCATTATCTGCTGTAGTGCTTTCAAAAATAGCATTCATAATATCTGAATATCACTTCATAAGATTTAACCTGCTCGTATTACTTGCTATAAGCACAATAGCGTCATTATTTCAAACGATTGCTCACCTTATAACAGTATCGTCCTTAACGATGTCTAATTTATCATAACTTCAAGCAATAGCAGTTATAGCTTCTGTGCTGTTAGATATCGCAGATTCAACGACAGGGTCCGAATAAAGCATTTGTAATGATTCATTGTTATTCACAATATTCATTATGTAGGTGTTTATTAGATAAACCTTAGTTGAACTATCGATAAAGAATGCGTCCATTGCAGGCATATAATTGAATAGATTATTTATTCAATATTCGCTATTCAAATACATATCTCTTGCTAATGAACTGCTTGCTATAATATAAATGCTGTTCCGGCATTCACTCACCTCTTTTACTGCATTGTTATTACTCAAAAGCTCAGTCATGGCAATTTCACTACTCGCAATAGCAGTCATTACACTAAATGAATGACTAATCATACTCATACTAGTAGAACTGCTCACCAAATCTTCCCATACTTCTCATTCTGTCAGTCATAAATTATCATTTTCGTCCATAGCATTTAGAATTCTGTATAATCAACTTGAAGCTCTAAAGACATTATCAAAATCCTTTACTCAGGCAAAAATCATTGTTCTAACGAAATTCTCTGTTACTTCTCATTGACTTGAGCTTTTAGGGATTACAATAGTTTTATTCGTTGTTTGTCCTGTGATAAAATATCCAATTTCTTCATCATCATAAAGAAATCAGATTCTTCATCATCATATTGCTAAATCTTCTTTCAGGTGTGTTAATGTTCTGTATGAAATCCAACCGTTACTATCCAATACAGCAATCTTCGTAGGACTGCTTGAAAGCTCGGTAGCACTTGTAGTCTTTAATAATGTAAATACTCCTTGAAGTCCTGTCAGATTTCCTGTAAGAGTTCATCAAGTAAGTGGTAGATAATCTCATAATACAGTAGATAAATCTGTTATTTGACTTGCTGTATGACTATGAACAGAGTTTGCCTTTTGATTTAATGCTTCTTGTACTGCTGTTGAAATAGGTTTATTGGCATCAGAGGTATTATCTACATTCCCTAATCAAACCGTGCTTTTAGTAACTGGTAAATTTATAGTTTTCCCCTCTGATTGATTTAATGTAAAACTATTCCCTGTAAAAGTAGCATTATTAATCTTAAATGTTATTGTAGAATCTTTAATATCCGATGAATTAGCTTTCCCATTTAATGCTGTTTGTAATCAGTTAATCTCAGAAATCTCGTGAGAATGGACCGAACTTGCTTTATTACTTAAAGCTTCAGATAATCAATTAATATCCGAAATTTCGTGAGAATGAACAGCACTTGCTTTTCAATTCAATGCAGTTTGAAGACCTGTAATATCACTTATACTATGAGAGTGTGTAGCATTAGCTTTCCCACTCAAAGCCGTACTTAGACCATTTATATCTGAAATCTCGTGAGTATGAACAGTATCAGCTTTTCAGCTTACTGCATTATCTAAGGCGTCTTTTAATAATTTTGCACTAATTAATTTTCCTACCGTTTCAGTCCCTATCTGAATTATTTGAGCTGTTAAAGTTTCATACGTAGTATCAGGAGTTGTTAAGCTTTCTCAGAATTTATAGGCTACTCCATTTATCGTTATCAAATTATCTGTTTTTTGGATATAATTACTCAAATCCATATCCGTTGTTCAGATTTTTTCAAATTTATTTTGACTTGCTACCCATACATATTCATCATAACTATTTGGATTTCCTCATCCGTTAGGAACTAAATACATTACTCAATTACTTCAAGTACTTGGTAATGTCTGCACAATTTCTACCGTGAATCAAACTATCTGTCAGATTAAATTATTTACTTCTGTTTTTGTGTAAGTCTCAGATTTCTTATAATAATTAACTAAATCATTTACCGCATTTGTAATAAAATTTGTATCATTTGTAAAGCTACTTAGTGCAGTAGGTATATAATGTTGAATGATTTGTTTGAGATAATCAGCTCTCATAACTCTACCTGTCGTTGCTGTCCCTGTCGTTCATTCAGCTACACTCATTGTGGAGTATGTAGTATCATTTATCATATGTAAAGCACCACCACTTTGATATGTAGTTTTATATACGAATACTCTTGTTTGAGTCTTAGCAAAATAACTACTACCTGCTAAAATACTACTGCTACTTCACATTACAGGGATATAATCTCCGTTTCAAATTCTCACTCTTACATTTCTATTTGCACTCGCTACTACCATTTCAGTATTTACTACAAAAGTATAGATAGCTCATTCTTTCCATTCTATACCTGCATTAGCATTAATATCTATGTTAGTATATCCATAAGAAGTACTATAAGGTGCTACTCATTTTGTGCTATCTTTGGTTACCGTAACAATATCTTCTGTAATAGCATAATTTTTAATTTGAGTTTTATCTGCCTTATTTCCTAATTCAGTAGAAAGTCAGTTTATATCACTCATAGAGTGAGAATGAGAACTGTTAGCTTTCTGAGATAATAAATTATCCGTTTCTGTTTTTGTGTACGTGTTATTTTTATCAGCCTTATTATTCAAAGCCGTATCTAATCACGAAATATCACTCATTCCGTGAGTATGAGTTGAATTTGCTTTTCATTCTAATGCTGTTTGCAATCCATTCACGTCTGAAATTTGGTGTGTATGACCTTCATCAGATTTTCAATCTATTGAATCCTCTAATGTTTCAACTTTATTATCAATCTCCGTTTTAGTATATACTTCCGATTTATTCGCTTTTTTGTTTACCTCAGTCTGTAAATCTGAGATATTGCTTTCATCTCCTGAAAGTCTTGTTTCTAATCAATTAATATCACTTACAGTATGAGTATGAACTGAATCAGCCTTACCACTTAAAGCTGAATTCAATTCAGAATCCGTAACATAATCAGTTAATGCTTCTGTTATAAGATTGCTTACTGCTTGTGCAAAATCTGTAATCTGACTTACTAAGTGAGTATGGTTTATATTAGCTTTTCAACTTACTGCCGTATTGATAATCGCCGTTGTTTCAGATTTTGTATAATAATTTGTCATATCTTGGTTATTTCAACCTGCTTTCTTCCCTCTAAGGTTTGTAAGTACAAGGTCAAGGATATTTGTATCAGCTTTATATTCCTCTGAAATTTTTACCTCAGCTTTTATTCCTCAACTTGCTGTAATGTTTACTTTCCTACTCTGAATTAATCATAGATATTGTAAAGGCAACCAATCATATCCTGTTATAAGTCTTACATATTTTCTATCTCACGGATTAAAATTCCACCAATCAACATCTCTACTTATACTTATACTTGGAATAGCAATTCCACTTGGTAATTTTAAGGCTCAATCACTATCAAATTTCTCAAAAATTAATTTCATATTTTCTTCAAATTCATCGTCATTTATATTCCCTCATTCATTCTGAATGTATGTATAGAATTGGTCCATACTATCTTTCCAACTCCAATCTGTAATATTAGTTCATACCGTATTCCTTGCATCATATTCCCATACTCATTCTAATACATTTCCTGCATTCTCAGAGCATTCTAAGAAATGATACTCTCCTGCATCAACTATTCTACAAATTAGATTTTTATTAGCAGTCCAACAGTATTTTAATATATCATAAAAACTCGTTCCTGCACTAAAATCTTTTGTAATCTTAGTCTGACAATCATTTAATCATAATACCACAGGCAATTCAGAAGTAGTATTCAATTCATTATATACAGCACTAATTACGTCAGCAATAGTTTGGTCTGTATAAGTTCTATCGCTTCTTATCATTCTGTATTGTAAATAGCTTAACCAATTCTCAGCTCTGATTTCTACCTCTGTTGTTTTTACAATTACGTCTGTAATATATCATTCAAATAATTTGATAACCTTTCCTATCTTTAATCAGTAAGTGATAGAAATTCTATAACCTTTTTGTAAAGGTTTCTCTTGAAGCCATTTTTCAGTAGGGAATTTTATTTTCAATTTCCCTCATTTATTCACTTCATCATTTACCTCTAATGAATAAATATTATTGATAACGGCTACAACCTCATTATCTCAATTCTTAATTTGTATTGTCAGCATAATCGTAGTTTTGTTTTAATAGATAAATTCATCACAAAACTATTTCGTTTGTGTCGTGATTATAACTTGGAGATAAAAATTGTCTAAAAGCAATAGTTCATTCCCAATCATTAGACAATTCTCCGTTAAATTTTCAGAGTTCCTCTCTTATCTTATACCTTATATCATATCCTGTTTTATAATCCTCGTATTTTACTACTACGTCAATTAATACAGGGAATATATCTACTCACTTTTCATAATCTTGGACAAGGTCAGGATATCACCATTCGCATTCATTAAAAACTATTGCAGGTCAATCTCCTGCTTCTACTTTTAGAAATCCTACTCTATCAGCTAATCATAATCAGAGTAAATATTCTTGTAATGCTTTTGGTCGGTCAGGTGTTATCATTGATAATATTTTATAAATAAATCTGTAAATTTGTCTTTTTCTGCATTTATTACTCTTTCAAAGGTATGTTTTCATTTTATTCAATTCACAGCTATCGCTCTTGCTATTATGAATATCTTACCTTTATCTGTATAATGTAAATCTTCATATCTACTTGTTACTCATCAGCTTATAATATGTTTCCTTGCACTCCAACCTACAAGGCTTTGAAGTGGAGGGAATTTTCAAGGTCTTCTTCAATACTCTCTTATTAGAGCATATTCAAGGTTAGTTCAAACTACCACTTTTTCATTACTTACTTTTTGAGTTGTAATACTTTCTGCTAAATGTCCTGTATCATAACTATCTTTTTTTACCTCTTGTCTTAATTTTTGTTCAAGGTGCATTCATACTTTTTCTAAAGCATTTCAGGATTTTTTTTCTACATCTGCAAGAACCTTATCTATATTATCTACTCGGTATTTCATTTTATTCTACCTTTTTTATAAAATATTTATTATGATGAATCTTATTTTTATCTTGTGGTTGATATTGTGCTATTACAGTCCATTCCTTATTATTCCATTCTATTATATCTTTCATTCAGATTTCTACATTAGCATTTGCATACATTTTCATTACATTCCTTGAAATATTATCTGTATCAGAAAGAAGCTGTAAATCTTTATAAGATAAACTGCTTATTCTACATTTTACCGTTATTTCTTCCCCTTGTGTCTTTTGGCTTATTCAATTAGCATAAACTACTGCTCCTTGCTTCTTGATTTTAGCTTCATTAATAAAGAAATCTTGTATCATTTTTCTAACAAATTAATGTAAATGTATATTCCAATATCATTTTCCTACGATTCCACTATATGCTTCAATAACAGCAATAACATTACTATCAGTAGGTATTCAGAAGAATGTATAAGCATAATCACTATCTGAATAAGTATAAGAATAATCGTCAATTCTTTCAGAAACAACCTTTTTACTTGCACTATTATTCCCCTCTACAACTCAGAATGTATAATAGCATTCACATAAACTTGCCACAGCCATTTTCAAATCATCAGGGAATATATATCAATCAGTATCTTCATCATAGAAGATTTCCTTATCAATTTTACTCCACACTTTTGTGCTTACTATTCAAATCATTTTAAGAGCTTCTGATTCTTTCTCCGTGCAATAATTCACTAACGATTCATTCATCGTTAAATCTTTCAATTCTGCTACGGTTATAATTGGTGTTATGTCCATTTTTTCTATCCTTTATTAAAATAAATCATTTCGTTTTATTATTGCTTCAACACATTCATCATAAACTCCTGTATCTATCGCAATAATATTTGCTCAGTTCTCTAAGTTAGGTCGGATACTTCATAAATCAACCAACCCTGTAATTTCAGTTATTCAGCTATTATTTTCTAAGTATGCTCTCCTTTTTTCTGTATCAATAATAATTTTATTTCATTCCTCTAATTCTAAGGCACTAATATTTGTTAAATGAAAACTCTCTATCGTATCAGCTGTTTGGTGTAATATTTTTATCTTATTGAATGGATAACACTCACTATCTGTATTCAATATGTTCAAAGTTATTCTTAGAGGAGAATTTGCTACTCCATTATATGTTATAGCTCATTTGAAATATTGCCATTTACAAGGTAATTTAACAGGTAATTTTACTCACATTAAAGTATTCCTTGTTGTAAATGAATATTCCTGAGTTGAGGTGAAATAAGGACTATCAGTTATAAGTTCTACACTTACTCCTGCTCGTTTCTCATTAGCAAAATCTGATAATTGTATCCCTTGTAATACCTGACATTTGCAATTCCATTCTTTACAATCTACATCTAAGAAAGATAAATTTTTCCATAATTTTTCATTGAATGGACTTGGATTCAGTTCAGGAGTAAATGCTCTCTGAACTCTTTTTAATAAAGCTCGTCTTTCAGTTTCATTGTGTGCTATTATATCAAATAATATTCTTATTCTCCTATTTTTCATCATAGTAGGACTTACATATTCTCAATGCTGAATCGCATATTTTTCTGTTTTAGATTGTGTCGCTACCTCAAAAAAACTGAATTCTTTTAATACAAGGCTTCATCATTCCTCAATATGAGTTGGAGAATTAAGAAACCTCAATCCGTTATACTCAACCTTGTATGCCATTATTTTATTATAACTCATTCAGATTTTTTATTATTTCATAAAGTAATTGTAATATAATCAAAAAAAAGAAAGTGTTATTTTTCAAACACTTCCTTATATAAATCTCATATTGTTTAATAGGTATTGCTCAAATTCAAACTCACTATTAAATTTCAGTTCCTTATACTTATTCAGTAATTCAGGATTTTTTATACAACCAACCATTTCTAATAAAGTTGATATTTCACTTGGTCTTTTTTCTTGAATATCCTCTTTACTGAATCAATAGTAGTGCATTAATACAGCTATTGTATAAACAGAAACGGCTTCTCAATAAGCACCATTATCGGAAGCCCCTAAACTAAACCCAACTCCGAAAGAATGCTTTTAATAAGTTCTGTCTGTTGTGATTTTGATAATTCATTATTCACTATATCAAAAAATTTATCTACATCTCATTCAAAACAATTATTCCTTAATATTTCCTGAACATTTATTTTACCATTCATATCTTTCATTTTAGGCTCTCTGAATACCCATTTATTTTCTCACAATACTACTTCTGATTGTTTGTATCAGTTTAGAAAGTCTTGTAAATTAATAGCCATTTTATTGATATTATCTTATAAAAAAGCACACAGGCAAACGAAGAAAACCTGTATGCTATTTTATGGAAGTGATTATATCAAACCACTTCCTGTCTTCTTCGTTTAGTTTATATTATTCTCCTGAAGTCAAAGAGAATCACTCAAAATCTTGCTTAATA
>Ga0310691_10002777_pt1 | contig 22281 bp, 18 predicted proteins | sample 176DNAGHGlowgp2_FD_203887 | JGI IMG/M metagenome (GOLD analysis project Ga0310691, IMG submission 203887) | Sheep rumen microbial communities from Palmerston North, Manawatu-Wanganui, New Zealand - 1766 DNA GHGlow gp2 (v2) (version 2) | ecosystem: Host-associated > Mammals > Digestive system >...
ATTCCAGCCTTTTCTGCTAAGTGATGTCGATCGGGAAATAAGCAATCTCGAGATGATTCTGCATCAGCGTTGGGCCATTGCTATCCTTCGTGTCAAGAGTTACGTCATCGAAGGAAACATCGTCAAACTGAAATTCGAGGAACCCGAGTCCAGGCTTGAGTTCGAGCACCCTTGGCCGCAGCCTGTCATCAATGAGGATAGTGGAGATGGCGAGCTCCGAACATCTTCTTTCAATCTATTGGGCGGAAAAGGTTTCATAAAGCCCGGTACTTGGTATCAGGATAATTCCACGGGTATCCTTCACTATTATCCCAAGGAAGATGATTGTTATAATGAAGATAAATGTTCTAAAAAAGAATATCTTGCTGAAGGCAAACAGGATTGTGCCAGCAAAACATTCACTGCCCCCGTGCTGCAAACCATCGTAGAAGTCAATGGCTCCCTCGAGCGTCCCGTGCACGACATCATCTTCCGAAATGTAAGTTTTCAGCACGCAGCATGGAATCGTCCTTCCTTCAAAGGCCACGTCACCTTGCAGGGTGGTATGTATCTGCTCGATGCCTATAAATTGCAGATACCTGGATTGCCCGAGAAGGAATATCTCGAAAACCAGGCGTGGATTGAGCGCCCCGAAGCCGCGGTAAGTGTCCGTGGCGGTCAGCGCATCAATTTCGAAGGTTGTGAGTTCTCCCATCTCGGAGCTACTGGTCTTGACTACGTTTGGGCAGATTCTGCCTGCGTGGTGAAGAGTTGTTATTTCCACGACATTGGAGGCACAGCCTTGGCGCTTGGTGCTTTCCCCGATCGTGGCTTCGAGACACACGTTCCCTTCCGCCCTGTCAATATGCGTGAGCTTTGTTCCGACTTCCTCATTGCCGATAATCTGATTGAGGACGTCACCAACGAGGATTGGGGATGTGTCGGTATCGGAGCGGGCTATGTGGCCGACTGCATCATCGAACACAACATCGTCCGCGACGTCAATTATTCCGGCATTTGCATAGGGTGGGGATGGACTCCGCTTGATTCCGGTATGAAGAACAATCACATTCGTGGCAACAAGGTCTATCGTTTCGCGAAGATGCTTTATGATGCAGGTGGCATCTACACGCTTTCCTATATGCCGGGTTCGACCATCGAAGACAACATCATCGACGATATCTATCCTCCAAAGTATGCCACCAATCTTCGTGGATTCTATATCTACCTCGACGAAGCCACCGATGGCGTAACGATCCGCAACAATTGGTGTCCCGAGGAACGCTTCGGCGATAATCGTCCCGGTCCTGATGTGCATTGGATAAATAACGGCCCCAAGGCCACACCCAATACCGAATGGCTCAAAAGCAAGTAATTGCTATTCCATTACAAATTAAAATTCCATTGCAATTAAAAAATCCATTGCAAGTAATATAATCTTTTGTCTAAATATATGAAACAGACAAACTACTATCTTTTCGATTTCCTCGACTTCGACCCTGCCTTGCAACAGGATGAGTACCTTTGGAAATCCTATTGTCCCCGAAGTGTAGAAGCTCGTAACGGCGCAGTATATATCACCGTTCCCTATCAGCGACAAGTGCGTCAGAATGATATGCTTGCCGATGTTTCTGTTCCTCAGCGCGAATTCACGCTAATCATCAAGGCATATACCCACAATATTATTCGAGTATTCACGTCGTTCGATGGTTCTGAACCCGTCGATAAGGACGATATGCTGTGCTGGCATAAGAAGATACGTCCCATCGAGCTCAGCGTGAACGAAGATGCGGGATTCTATTGGATGGTAGATGGCAATGGAGAGGTGCGCGCCACGCTCAATTGTGCCGAACCCGTCATCGAATTCTGGAGCGACCTGCAGCCTGCTCCTCAGCCCACTCTCGACTTGAAGCTCTATCCCGAAGGTGCCAAGAGTGAGGATATTGCCGAAGGGACTGCCAAGAGCGTCAATCTTTCGGCCTACGATCATTTCTCGCCTCCGCGTTATGATGCCCTTCCCTTGGCGTTTGTCGAGCGTTGTGGCAAGCCTGCGACTGCTACGTTGAGTTTCGAATGTCTTCCCGACGAATGCTTTGTCGGCACGGGCGAGCGTTTCGCAAAGATGGACCTATCGGGACATACCTTCCAGCTCAAGAACCAGGATGGACAGGGAGTCAATAATCGTCGTTGCTACAAGAATATCCCGTTCTACCTCTCCAGCCGTAAGTATGGCGTGTTCTATCATACGTCGTCCTATTGCAAACTGTCTTTTGCCGATCATTCGACGCGAAGTGTGCAGTTCCTCAGCGAAGAGCCCGTCATCGACGCCTTCATCATCGGCGGCAATACGCCCGAACAGATTCTGCACGGATATCGCTGCCTGACGGGATTCCCTCCGATGCTTCCGCTTTGGAGTTTCGGCATTTGGATGAGCCGTATGACCTATTTCTCGGCTGATGAAGTGAATGCCATCTGCAATCGTCTGCGTGCCGAACATTATCCCTGCGATGTCATCCATCTGGATACCGGTTGGTTCAAGACCGATTGGCTTTGTGAATGGAAGTTCAACGAGGAACGTTTCCCCGATCCCTTGAAGTTCATTCACGACCTCAAGGACAAGGGCTATCGTGTAAGTCTTTGGCAATTGCCTTATATTGCCGAGGATGCAGAACAGATCACCGAGGCCCGCGCCAATCACTACATCGCCGAACCTCAGAAGAAGGAACTTCAACAGGCCGAGGAAGGGCGTTCGAATTTCTCGTCGCTCGACTATGCCGGCACCATCGACTTCACTTCGCCCGCGGCCACGGCTTGGTACAAGGGCCTTTTGAAGCGCCTGCTCGAAATGGGTGTCACCTGCATCAAGACCGACTTCGGCGAAAACATCCATATGGATGCAAAATATTTCGGTATGCCCGCCGAGAAGTTGAACAACCTCTATGCGCTGCTTTATCAGAAGGCGGCTTTCGAGATTACGAAGGAGGTTTGCGGCAATCCATCGCATTACGCCAAGGCATTCGATACCACCGAAAATGCCGGCATCGTCTGGGCACGTAGTGCCTGGGCAGGTTGTCAGCGTTATCCTTTGCATTGGGGTGGTGATTCGGCACATTCCTGGGATGGCCTGGCCGGCAGTCTCAAGGGAGGCCTGCACTTCGGCCTTTCGGGATTCTCGTTCTGGAGCCACGATGTGCCGGGCTTCCACAGCTTGCCCAACTTTATGAACTCTCCTCTGCACGACGACATTTACGTGCGCTGGACGCAGTTCGGCGTCTTCTCGAGCCACATCCGCTATCACGGCAGCCACCAGCGTGAGCCTTGGTGCTATCCTGCCATTGCGCCCATTGTGAAGCGTTGGTGGAAGTTGCGCTATCACCTCTTGCCCTATATCTACGACGAGGCAAGGAAATCGACCGTGAGCGGCTATCCGATGGTGCGTGCCCTGCTCTTCCAGCATCCCGACGATCCGACCGTATGGCATATCGACGATGAGTATTACTTTGGTTCGAAGTTCCTGTGCTGTCCTGTGATGAACAGCCGCAATCGTCGCAACATCTATCTGCCGGCAGGCGAGTGGGTGAATTTCTTCAACGGAACGCGCTACGATATGGTCGAAGGCGGTTGGCTCCTCGATCAGGAAGTGCCGCTCGACGAGATGCCTGTCTTCGTTCGTCCCGGCACTGAGATACCCATCTATTTCGACGAAGTGGATTGCACCGACCAGATGGATCTCGACAAGGCCGAAATGCTTGTCATCGATGACGAATTTAATCCGAAAAACTGGAACCTATTATGACTTGGAAATCCAATTTGGCTGAGACCAAGAGACATTACGTCAATTGGTGGAATCATCGGGGCATTGTGCTCAATATGTGGGAACACTTCCAGCAGGGGGTTGCTCCGCACGGGCCGTATGCTGGCGAAAAGCCTATCGTGTTGACGCAGGAGGCCGCCAATAATTACGGTACGGGTAGTTTCAATCTTCCTGGAGCGCCGCAGACAAAGGATTTGAATCAGCGATGGTTCGATCCCCAATGGCGTGCCGAATTCCTTGATTGGTATGTCGGTCATTCCTGCCTCAAGGCCGATATGCTCCCTGTTGCCAACACGCAGTTGGGACCGGGTTCGATGGCCGCTATCCTGGGCAGTGTGTTCGAAGGGGGAGAGGATACGATTTGGATTCATCCCGACCCGCATTATTCCGACGATTTCCGCTTTGATCCCAACCATCCGAATTTCAAGTTGCATAAGGATCTGCTTAAGGCTTGCGTCGAACGGTCAAAGGGCAATTACTACGTCGGTATGCCCGACCTGATGGAAGGCCTTGACGTGCTGGCGGCGATGAAAGGCACCGACAAGGTGCTGATGGATACCCTGACGCAACCCGATCTGCTGGAGGAGCAGATGCAGCGCATCAACGATGCCTATTTCGAGGTGTTCGACGCGCTCTACGACATCATCCGTTTCGACGGTCGCGATTGCGGCGGTCCCCTCGATCCCGATTATCGGGGCGCCAATTTCGGAACCGATGGCGAGATGGCATTCTGCTATTTCTCGTTGTGGGCGCCAGGCAAGCTCACCAAGCTGCAGAGCGACATCTCGACGATGCTTTCGGTCGAGGATTACCGGCGTTTCGTGCAACCTTTCATTCGCCAGCAGGCACAGAGGATTCCCTACACGCTCTATCATCTCGATGGCGTAGGCGCGATGCGTCATCTGCCTGCACTCCTTGAGGTTGAGGAACTTAAGGCCATCCAATGGACACCCGGTGTCGGACAACCGCAGGGTGGCGATCCGAAGTGGTACGACCTCTACAAGCAGATTCTTGCGGGTGGCAAGTCCATTATGGCTTGTTGGGTTACGGTCGATGAACTTCGTCCTTTGCTCGACAATATCGGTGGCGATGGTGTGCATCTCGAAATGGATTTCCACAACGAGGCCGAGGTTGAGCAGGCTCTCCGTATCATCGAGGAGTATCAGACGGCCGAGGTCGAAAAAAAGGTGGACGAATGTATCCGCTTGGGCGATATGCCCGAAGAAAAGGCTTCGAAAACCGGTACGCGCAAAGTCGTCGAAGGCGAATCGCTTACCGTCGAGGCTCCTTCCTTCTCCGAAGCCATTGGCGATTCCGAACGCATCTTCCTGCTCGATGGTGGTATGGGAACTATGATTCAGCAGTATGAGCTGGTTGAGGCGGATTTCGGTGGTCATCCCGGTTGCAACGATTACCTTTGTCTGAGCAAGCCCGAGGTGATTCAGGACATCCATCGCAGGTATCTGATGGCAGGGTCGGACATCATCGAGACGAATACCTTCAGCGCCCAGCGTATCTCCCTGAAGGATTGGGGACTTGAGCAGGAAGTAAGGAATGTGAACCTTGCTGCAGCTCGTGTCGCCCGTCAGATGGCCGATGCCTTCACGCTGACCAATCCTTCGAAACCTCGCTTTGTTCTGGGTTCGGTAGGCCCTACCAACAAGACCTGCAGTTTCAGCAGCGGTGACGAGCCCGCGCTCGACTTCAATGCGCTGAAAGCCGCCTATCAGGAACAGATTGATGCCCTTGCCGAGGGTGGTGTCGATGGCATCTTGATCGAGACCATCTTCGACACCTTGAATGCACAAGCCGCTGTCGAGGCTGCACAGGCCGTGAAACTCCCCGTGATGCTCAGTTTCGCACAGGTCAACGACCAGGGCGTGAATATGAACGGACAGGATGTATTCGCTTTCATCGACGATATCTGCCGAAAGTACGACATCTTCTCCGTGGGCTTGAACTGCTCGTCGGGTGCTGCCCAGATGGCTCCGATTATCGAGGCCCTTGCAGCGCGTGTCCAGTGTCGCGTGAGCGCTTATCCCAATGCCGGTATCCCGAATGCGAAGGGCAGGTACGAGCAAAGCGGGGAGGTGTTTGCCCGTCAATGCTGGAGTATGATCGAGAGCCACAGCGTCGATATCATCGGCGGATGCTGTGGCACTACCGACCAACATATCTCCGCCCTCCGCCCTCTGCTCGAACCAGCTCCCGGATGCTTTGTCAGCCCCAAGGGCGAAACTGCTGCCCGCCCTCGCTACAAGCAGCTCTATCGGGCGCCGATAGGGGGGAAGAGTCGGAGTGATCGGAATAATCGGAGTACTCAGAATACTCCGAGTACTCAGAATACTCCGAGCTCTCCGACCGCCACACTCCCTCAAGTCCTCGACCCCAAGGAGCGCCTCCTGCAAGCCATCGTTGCCGGAAAGCAGGACGACGCCCTCGAAGCCACCAAGGCTGCCCTGGACGAAGGAGCCGATGCCACCAGCCTGATCAACAATCAGATGATCTGCGCGATGGGAATGGTGGGCAAGAACTTCGAGGAGGGAAAGGCTTTCGTGCCTCAGTTGCTGATGGCAGGTCGCGCTATGAAGGCAGCGTTGGGCTACATCAAGCAGCACGAGGCTGCCCAGGGCAAGTCGGCATCCATACAGTCGATCGGAAAGATTGTCATCGGAACGGTGAAGGGCGACCTCCACGACATCGGCAAGAACCTCGTCGCCTCGATGCTCGAAGGCTCGGGCTTTGAGGTTGTGAACATCGGCATCGATATTGACGCAGATACTTTTGTCAAGGCGGTTGTCGATAATCACGCCGATATCCTTTGCCTCTCGGCGCTTCTCACCACCACGATGACCTATATGAAGGATGTGCTCGATGCACTCAAGAAGGCAGGCATTCGCGACAAGGTGAAGGTGATGGTGGGCGGTGCGCCCGTCAGCCAGCAGTTCGCCGATGAGATTGGGGCCGATGGTTATTCGTCGAATGCTAACGAAGCCGTGACTGTTGCAAAGAAATTGTTGAACATTAACTAATAAAAGGATAATCTGACCATGAGCGATCAACTTCACTTCCTCGATTGGACTATTCTGGTAGTCTATTTTGTACTTCTCATCGTCATCGGACTTTGGGCATCGCGCAAGCAGCAGAAGGCCGAAGGCAAGGACGGCAATTCGTTCCTTGCCAGCAAGTCACTCTCGTGGCACACCATCGGCCTCTCGATGTGGGGCACAAACGTCGGCCCTTCGATGCTGATTGCCTCCTGTTCGTCGGGATTTGCTGCCGGCGTCGTTTCGGGCAATTATGCGTGGTATGCGTTCATCTTCATCGCCCTGCTTGCCTTTGTGTTCGCTCCGCGTTATCTGGGCGAAAACATCTCCACCTTGCCTGAGTTCATGGGGCGTCGTTTCGGCCAGGGCACGCGCTCGGTGCTTGCCTGGTACACCATCGTGACCATCCTCATCTCGTGGCTCGCGCTGACCTTGTTTGCGGGCGGTGTGCTCATACGTCAGATCTTCAATATCCCGATGTTCGCTTCAGCGCTCATCCTCCTGGCCATCAGCGCCTTCTTCACGATTCTCGGAGGATTGCGAGCCGTGGCTTACACCAATGTCTATCAGATGACCTTGCTCATCATCGTGAGCACCATCCTCACGATTGCCGGCATCTGGAAGCTGGGTAGCGGTTCGTTCTTCGAAGGCATTGGCGTGCTGATGGACCCCGAAGTGGTGCCAAGTGGCTATTGGAATCTGTTCCAGCCGCTTTCCGACCCCGATTATCCTTGGCTTCCCATCCTGTTGGGTTATCCCGTGATGGGCATCTGGTTCTGGTGTACCGACCAGTCGATGGTGCAGCCTGTGCTTGCCGCAAAGAATCTGCACGAAGGACAGAAGGGCGCCAACTTCTGCGGATGGCTCAAGATTCTCGATGTCGCCATCTACATCATCCCCGGCATCATCTGTTATGCGCTTTGCAAGACGGGCATCTTCACGACCACTCCCAATGCCGACGATTCCTACCTCTTCATGGTGACCAATATCTTCCCCATCGGCATGGTGGGCCTTGTAATGGCTGTGCTTACAGCGGCCTTGGTTTCGACCATCGGCTCTTCGCTCAATGCCCTTTCAACGGTGTTCACGATGGACATCTACGTGAAGAACATCAACCCCGGCGCCACGAGCAAGGACATTCGCCTAATGGGTCGGATGGTCACTATCATCGGTTCGCTCATCAGCATCCTGATTTGCGTGGCCGTGGATCTCATCAAGGACATCCCGCTCTTCAACATCTTCCAGTCCGTCCTCAGTTTCATCGCTCCCCCGATGGCTGCCGTCTTTGTGATGGGCGTGTTCTGGAAACGTTGTTCGGCATCTGCGGCACAGATGACGCTGACCTTTGGCACGGCGCTCTGTCTGCTGGTCGGCATCTTGTACTACGTGATGCCCGAAGGTCTGGCATTTGGCATCAGGTGGCCGCATTTTATGCTCCTTTCGTTCTATCTGTTCGTAATCCTGATTATCAGTATGGTGGTAGTAAGCCTTTTGGACAAGAATTCCCGCGAGGATGTTGTGCTTCAAAAGGTTAACCAACCAATGAAACCTTCCGTCCTCATTGCCTGGTGCCTGCTGTTTGTCGTGATGATCTCGCTCTACGTAATCTTCAATGGCCACTGAAAACCGTTTGTTCAAATATAATTCGTGTAAATTCACGATAATTCGTGTTAAGTAAAAAACACTTATGACGCTCAGGTCCTTAGCCTTCTTTCTTATTCCCATTCTCCTGCTTGGAGCATGCCATTCGTCGCATCCTTCTGTTCCTGAGGACGATGATGACCAGCTTTACGACGAACCCTATGCGATGGCCAATTTCCTGAAGGAACCGCGTAAGGCAATGGCGCTGATCGACTCTGCCTTCGAGGCCCATAATATCTCCGACGAACGTCGTCAGTACCTGAAGGCCATCGTGATGTACAATGGCTTGTGGCATCCCGACAGCAGCCTTCTGATGTGCCGTCGTCTGGTCGAAAGCGACGAGTGGGAGGAGGTGACCGATACGAAACTGATTGTCGAGGTCTATGGCTTGATGTCCACTGTGGCAGGTACCTTGAATCGCCATGCCGATGTGATCCATTATGCCCAGTTGGCCTACGACATCGTGCACGGGAATCCGGAATTCACTGTCGAGGAAAATGACTTCCTGAGCCGTGTGGGCCGCACCCAGGCCTTCCTTGGGCAAAGGGAAGAGGGCTTGGAGAATATCAAGCAGGCCTTTGACAATGTGCGTAACGTGAAGACATGGCCCGCGCTGATGACTTCGTTGAATATCGGACGTAAGTTGGCAAATACCCAACGCGAGATGAAGCATTACAATGGTGCGCTTCAGACGATTCGTTTTCTAATCAATAGACTGGAGTATTTTTATGCGCATACCGAGGAATTCGCCGACCTTCAGCCAAGTATGCGGCAGAACCGTAGGGCCGTTGATGATTATGTCAACTATATGCGTGTGCGTTGTTATGGTGGTATGGTCAGAACCTTTGCTGGCATTGGTACCCGCGATTCAGCCCTCTACTGGATGAATTTGATGGACAAATTCAAGGAGTCGGATGATCCGTTCTTCGTCATCGATCTGATACCTTCGATGGTGAAGTTGCGTTTCGACGACCGCGTGATGGAGGATTTCAGCGATGTGATTCAGGCCATTGGTTCCGACACCTTGGACCTGGAGTATGTCCGTCTGCTGGAAGCGATGTCCGATTTTGAACGCAACCGCAACAACTGGAAGGCTTCCAACGATTATCTGCGTCGTGCATCCGATGTCCGCGACAGTATCGAGCAGGAGAGTTTTCGCAGCCAGCTGACCGACCAGCTCACCATCTATCAGTTGCACGACGAACGCACAAATCGCATCGAAGCCGAAGGTAAGATCCGACGTCTGTTCTTCATTTCCGCCGCGTTGAGTCTGTTCCTGCTGCTGTTGGCGATGATAGGAGTGGTACTGCGCATCGTCCGCACCCTCCGGGTTTTGAGGCGCGTTCACGATGATACAAGAATCGAGTTGGATGAGGCAAAACAGAAGATCGAGAAACTATCGAAAGGCTATGTCCCCGAAACGCCCGAGCAGCTTTATGAGCGCATTATGGAGGTAATGGAGACCAAGCGTCCCTACACCGATCAGGACTTCGACATCCCTCAGCTGGCGTCGATGGTTTGCTCCAATCGAACCTATGTCTCGAAGGTCATCAACCGTCAGTCGGGTATGAATTTCCGTACGTGGTTGGCAAAATATCGCATCAACCTTGTGCAACAGTACCTAAAAGAAAACCCCGAAGCAAGCCTGGACGAGCTTTGCGTCATCGCTGGCTATGCTTCGAAGTCATCGTTGTTCCGTCATTTCAAGTCCATCACCGGCTACACTCCCGTCAACTGGTTGATTAGTCAGGAGGAGGAAGTGGAATCTAAGGGACTTTAAGGGATTCTAAGGGATTTTAGGGGATTTTAGGGGACGTTAGTTTCGCCTTGTCAAAAGTCGGTCAAGCAATTAATTGTTAATTGTTAATTATTAATTGTTAATTGCTTCCAGCTTTTTTCTTCTTTTTCTTCTTCTTTTTCTTGGCAGGGGTCACAACAAGTTTGGTGGGGTCATATTGCGTGTTGTCCTGCAGTTCCTTGGCGGAGTGGAGGAAAACCTTGTAGATGTCGTCCTTGAATTGGCCGTTGGTGTAGGCGAGGAGGTCCTGGATAATCTTGTCGTCGTCCTCATCGGCTGTGGGGTGGGTGATGTGGAAATGGAGCTTCATATGGTTGGCGCAGCGTTCAAGGAGGCGGATGCGCTGATCCTGGTCCTCTATCGCGCATGCCTTGGCCACCATATCTTCGATGACCTTGCCGTACATACGCAAGGCGATGTGCTGTTGCTGAGGATTTTCCAGCTTTTCAGGACGCTCGCTCAGCCTATCCTTGGGAATGATCTCCACAGGATAGTCGATGTCGAGTTCGTAGTTCGAAATGAGGGCGAGGTGATCCCAAAGAATCTGCCTGAGGTTCTCCACCTTTTCGGCTTCGGGGTAAAGGTCGCCCATAATGGATACGATGCCATAGGCATAGCGTGTACGCTTGTCACGATCGGGTATCGTCTTGCAATACTCGACAAGTTCCTGCAGGTTGCGCCCATATTCGGGAAGTTTCACCTTGGGCATCTGGGTATTGTATTGTTGCATAGAGGGGGAAGGTTCGAAAGGTTTGAAGGGTTCGAAAGGTTCGAAAGGTTAAAGGGAGGAGAGCAGGTCCTTCGGCTTGGAAGCCTCGAACTCCTTGAGATAGAAGGGAGTGAAATAGGCGGTGTCGGCAAACTTGCCGCGGTTGAATGCCTGGATGCTGAGTGCCAGCATATCGCGAGCCATCACGCGAACGTCTTTCACGTAGCGGGCATTGGGGTACTTGGTCAGCAGGTCCTTGCACTTGTCGGCACCATCGCCGAAGAAGTAGACCACCTTGTCGGCAAGCAGGCTTTCGAGCCATTGTTCGTCCACAACTACGGCACTTGGCGCCTTCACTTCGCCCAACGCCTGGTCGTAGAGCGCCATATAGACCTCCATGCGGCGGGCATCGATCATCGGGCAATAGAGTTCGCCTTCCTCCATCTGGATGTCGGTGTGGAACATCACCTGGCAGCACATTGCCTTCAGCGTCGAAACGGCGATGAGGGGCACGTTCAGGCCGAACGCCAGTCCCTTGGCTTCGCTCACGCCGATGCGCAATCCGGTATAGGAGCCGGGGCCTTCCGAGACGGCAATCGCATCGGGCAGGGCACCGTTTTCACGCGCATATTTCATCACCTCTTCCACGTATTGGCCGAGGACGGAGGCGTGATTGGGGCCCTCCAGGGTCTCGCGCGAAAACTCTATCTGAAAGTCACGGCTAAGTGCGACGCTACATGCTTTTGCCGACGTCTCAATCATCAGAATATTGGCCATATTTGCAAACGGGGATAGTAAATACTAAGTATAATATGTTATTTTTCGCTGCAAAAATACAAAAAAAATTGATATGTTGTACCATTGAATCGAAAAAATCATTATTTTTGCACAAAATTCATAATAATTAGAATCGTTTTATAGTCAAATGATACAGTCAATGACCGGTTTCGGCAAGGCAATTGCCGAGATCGCGAACAAGAAAGTGACCGTCGAAGTCAAGTCCGTCAACTCCAAGCAACTCGACCTGATGGCGAAGGTTTGTCCCCAGTATAGGGAACGTGAAATGGACTTTCGTCAGCTGGTGCAGCGCAAGATGCAGCGCGGCAAGGTTGAACTTGTCGTGACGGCTGAGGCATTGGATAGTTCTGCCGAAAAACCGCACATCAATACGGCCATCATCAGCGAATACTACAAGCAGCTCGATGCCACCCGCAAGGAACTGGGAATGGCTGAATTCTCCGACCAGCTCACCTCTGCCGTCGTCCTGCAGACGCTGTTGCGTTTCCCCGATGCCATCCACGTCGAGACTCCCGTCATCGAGCAGGAGGAACTCGACGCTGTGGTCAAGGTCGTTGAGCAGGCTGTCGATAGGTTGGTCGATTTCCGCGTGCAGGAAGGCCAGTCGCTCTATCGCGTCTTCTCCGAAAAGGTCGCCAACATCCGCGCCCTGCTTGCGCAAGTCGAGCCTTACGAGAAGGACCGCACCGAGCGCATCCGTCAGAATCTGCTCGACCGTCTCGAGAAGCTGCCCGTCGATTACGACAAGAACCGTCTCGAACAGGAGATGATCTACTACATCGAGAAGCTTGACATCAACGAGGAGAAGCATCGCCTTGTCAACCATCTCGACTACTTCATCGAGACGATGGATTCCGAAATGGACGCTGGTGGCCACGGCAAGAAGCTTGGCTTCATCGCCCAGGAGATGGGCCGTGAGATCAACACCCTTGGCTCCAAGTCCAACCAGGCCGAAATGCAGCGCATCGTCGTCAAGATGAAGGACGAGCTCGAGCAGATCAAGGAGCAGGTGCTGAATGTGCTGTAAGGACCAGACCCCCTCTAATCCCCCTGCATAGGGGGAGGACCCAAGCCCCGAGCCCTCTTGTCCCCGTTTTCCCGTGGCAGCCGTGTCCCCCGTCCCCGTGTTCCCGTGGCAGCCATCTTTGGCTGCCCTCATCCATTTCGAACCCCTCTTAACCCCTCGAACCCCTCTTAACCCCCATTTCCCCCCATATGTCCCCAGGCAAATTGATCATTTTTTCCGCACCAAGCGGCAGCGGCAAGACGACGCTGGTGCGTTATCTGCTTTCGCAGGGCCTCGACCTTGCATTCAGTGTAAGCTGCACCTCACGTGCCCCGCGCGGCACCGAGCAGGATGGCGTCGATTACTATTTCCTCACCCCCGAAGAGTTCCGTCGTCGCATCGAGAACGACGAGTTCCTCGAATATGAAGAGGTTTATACCGACAAGTTCTACGGCACCCTCAAGTCCGAAGTCGAGCGTCTCTCCTCCGAGGGCCATACTGTCGTGTTCGATGTCGATGTCAAGGGCGGTGTCAACATCAAGAAGTATTATGGCGACCGTGCGTTGAGCCTCTTTGTGCAGGCACCCTCCATCGAGGAACTGTCACGTCGTCTCCACAGTCGTGGCACCGATAGCGAGGAAGTCATCCAGCAGCGTCTCCAGAAGGCCGCCTATGAGCTCACCTTCGCCCCCGAGTTCGACCACATCATCGTGAACGACGTCCTCGAAAAGGCCCAGGCCGAAACCCTCTCAGTCGTCAACGCTTTCCTTAACGAAGAGTAGCCCCTTTGTTTCAGTCGCAGCCATCTTTGGCTGCCATAACCTTTCGAACCCCTCGAACCTTCCCTATGACCATCGGCATCTACAGCGGGAGCTTCAACCCCGTCCACAAGGGCCACGTGTCCTTGTGCAGTTATCTTGTCAAGCAGGGCATTGTCGATCAGGTGTGGTTGATACGCAGTCCTCTCAACCCTTTCAAGGTGGACAGTGCATCGACCCTGGCACCCGACGACGACCGCGAAGCCATGCTCAAGCTCGCCGTGCGCGGTCGCAAGGGGCTGCACGTCTCCAACATCGAGGACAATTTGCCCAAGCCCAACTATTCGATCAATACGTTCCACGCCCTCGAAAGGAAATATCCCCAGCATCAGTTCCATCTCATCATCGGTGCCGACAACTGGCTCGCCTTCGACCGATGGCGTGCCTACGACGAATTTCTCACGCGTTACCATCTGATTGTCTATCCGCGTCCAGGTTATGAGATGGGAGAGGAGGAGCAGCTGCGATTGGGGGAGGAGGCTATCCGAAATGTGCGCTTTGTCGATGCCCCGCTCTTCGACATCAGCAGCACCGAAATACGCACCGACATCGCCTCGGGTCGCCAGCCCGCGATGATCTATCGGGGAGTGTATTCCTATATTGTTAAACATCAATTGTATAAATGAAATCCCAGGATAATCCAATCTATTCACCCGTCGTGATCGATATGGTCACTGTGTCGGCCGAATATTGTCTGTTTCTTGAGAAACTGTCTCTCTCGGGAACTACTCGCCGCAAGTTCCTTGAACAGATCACCCGGCTCCTGCCGCTGATCTACGTCAAGGCATCACTTCTTCCCCGTCTCGATGATTCAGGTTATTTCGATTTGCCCATCACGGTCAGCGAAGACGACTACGAGGAGGTGCGCCAGATGGTGTGGCGTCTTTTGAAGGGTGACGACGAATATCTCGAAGTGTTCACGCCCGACATGCAGTACAGCGAAGGTGCCATGACGCATACCATCAGCGAAGATTTGGCCGACATCTATCAGGACCTCAAGAACTTTGTGGCGGTTTTTGCCGATCGCAACGAAGAGGCCATGAACGATGCCATCGTCAAGGTTCGCGAAAATTTCTGCAACTATTGGGGACAGTGCCTCGTGAATGTGATGCGACCACTTCACGATTTGTTATATACTAAAGCCGAAGACGAAGAAGATGCCGACATCGCAGACTTTTCATAACACCATCAGCAAAGAGGAACTTGCCGACCTCCCCACCAAGGAGTTTGCCGGCTATCCTGTGACGGTCATCAACGTAGAACAGGCAGAGATTGCTGTGCGCCAGATACGCGAATCGGGTATGATTGTCGGGTTCGACACCGAGACACGTCCCTCGTTCCAGAAGGGCGTGACCTATCGCGTGTGCCTGGTGCAGCTTTCGGTCGGAAAGGTGTGCTATCTCTTCAGGCTCAACAAGATAAAGGAGTTCCCCGATTGCCTGAAGGCGCTGCTCGAGGATGCCAATGTGGTGAAGGTGGGCCTTTCCACGCAGGACGATTTCAAGAACCTGCGAAAGTGGGACGAGGAACTCGAGCCCAAGGGCTTCATCGAACTGCAGCAGCTGGTCAAGACCTACGGCATCGATGACCTCAGTCTTGCCAAGATCTACGCCCTTCTCTTCGGCCTCAAGCTCAGCAAGCGCCAGCGCCTCACCAACTGGGAGGCCGACCAGCTCAATCCCCGCCAGCTCGCCTATGCCTCCCTCGATGCCATCGCCTGTGTCGAGATCTACGAAGCCCTTATGACCCGCGGTCACGACATCATCAAGCAGGGGATGTGATTTCTCTCATCCCTTTTATCTCACGAATTATCGAATTTTCTTTAAGCACTCTACAGATTAAAACAGATTAACCAGATTATTCGTTCAGCCATACAAAAAATCCGATAAATCCGCTTAATCCGTAGCGCTTTCTCTAATTCTCAAATTCTTGATAAAAATTTAATTCATGATAAATTCGTGGTCAATTCATGATAATTCGTGTTGAAAGAAAAATAATTCTTTAATTCGCAAATTCGTGATAAAAAATAAAACCATGCGCAAACTCCCCAAATATATTGTGATGCCCCTTGCCCTGGCTATCTTTTTCATCGCCGTCCTGATCCTCTCCATCAAGCAGAATCACGGCCACCTTCCCGACGACTTCGCCCTCATCGCTACCATCGAGGCCGTCATCCTCGTCTCCCTCTTCTTCGTCCTCCGCTATCTGCACCGGAAGAGGAATGGGTAAAACACCCCTTCGTACCAAGCGGAGCGGCCTCGCCGCAGGATTGTCCCCCTTCGTACCAAGCGGAGCAGCCTCGCCGCAGGATTGCTCCCCTTCGTACCGCGCGGAGCAATCTCGCCTCGACCCGCCTTGTCCCGTTTGTTTTCGTCGCAGCCATGTTTGGCTGCTGCACCGCTCCGTCCCGCGCGGAGCACCCCTCCCCGCAATATCCGCCATCTACATACAAAGGGCCCGCATCAAACGATGCGGACCCTTATCTGTTACTGAGAGTGAGCAAGCTCACAATATTTCCAGCTTTACCCCATATCGGTGAGCCACCTTGAGCAGCACTCGGTAGGAACGCCATCCGCAGCGACGGGCCACTGCATTGAGGAGGCGGATGCTCTCATCCTTTGAGGCTCCCTTAGTCCCGCCGCCATTGTCGAAAGCAGCTTCCTTTGCCTTTCCTTGCAGCAGTTCCTGAGCCTGGAGCAGTCGCCACTGGTTGATGACGTCGCGCGTCGTCATCCCCGTCAGCAGGCGCACCGCCTGGTTGAGCTGGTGAGCATCGACGTCCATCAGCGCAGCCAGATCGGCCACCGCGATGATCCGCGTCTTGCGCAGGCATTCCGCCATCTCGTCGAGGAGGACCTCGCCAGTCGCCTCCCTCCTGTCGTACAGCTCCTCGATGGTCTTGATTATCGGCTTCATAGACTTTTTTTGCACGAATTTGCGAATTATAGAATTCGTTTATCACTCTACGGATTTGCACAGATTAAACAGATTATCTGCATGTTCCAATCAAAGAGAAATCCGATAAATCCGCTTAAATCCGTAGAGAAATAATGAACGTAATTCGTGATTAGAAGCTGACCTCGTCACCATTCACGACACCGCCCTGAGAGGGCTTGTTCGGGTCGGTGGTGTTGGAGTTATCGGAGGACTCGGAGTGATCGGAGTGGTCGGAGGATTCCGAAGAACCCGAGCCTGAGCCGGTGTTTCCGCTGCCGTTGCCGCCAGTGTTGTTCTCGGTGGAGCCGTCATTGGCTCCACTGCCGCCGCCGTTGCCGCCGCCCTGGCCGCCCTCGTTCGAGCCGCCGTTGCCGCCCTCATTTGAGCCCTGGCCGCCCTCGTCGCCAGCATTCGAGCCCCCCTCGTCCTCCTCGGTGTCGCCACCGCTGAGGCGCTGTTCGAGGCGCTTCTTCGCATCGCTGAGCAGCACGTTGACGTGGGCGATGAAAGCCTGGCAGGCGGTGGCCTTCTCGGCATTTGCCTCGTCAGTCGAGTTGGCGAGGTACTGCACCGTGTAGATCATCTGGAGGTAGATGTCGTACATCTCGTCGCGCAGGCGCAGGGTCACGCCCATGTTGCCCTCGGCCTTCTCAGCGGTGCGCTGGGCGTAGGCGGCGATGAACTCGTTGTTGGCATCCTCGAGCGCCGTGATGTCTTCGGCAAGGCCCAGGGTGGCGATGCCGCTGTCGCCGAGCTTCTCGTTTAGGTCGAGGATGAAGCCCTGGAGGATGGAGGTGCGCTCCTGGTAGGCCTTCGAGGTGACGGTGGCCACGTACTTCGAGAGCAGGTGGGTGCGCACCACGTCCTGGATGGCAAGCAGCGCCTCGTTCTGCTCGGCCACCTCGACCATCTGCAGGCGCAGGCGGATGCGTCGGAAGATGAGGCAGCGGCGGTCGTCAGCCGCCTTCATGGCAGCGGTGAACTCCGAACCCTGGCTCACATAGACGCGGTCGATGAGCTCCTGCAGCTTGCTGCCGAATGCCGGCAGAATGCCGACGACGCCCAGCTTCGTGGGGTCGTTGGTGGTGATGGCCTTCTGCACGTTGATAAAGAACGCCGTGATCTCGGCGTTGTTCAGTCGCGAGATCGAAAAGTTGGAATTGATTGAAAACATAGTCTTTGCAAAAGTTTAGGTTAATACAATAAAACGAGTGAAATCTCTGCGCGGTCCCTGCCGGCCGGGTCAGTTCCCGTGGTGAAAACTCGCCGTTCAAGTCGCATTCCGGACTGCTCCTATTCCTTTGATTTTCACGGTGCAAAGTTAGTAATTTTTTGTAACATTTCCAAATTTTTCGGACACTTTTTTGCAAAAATTTTCATTATTATTTAAAGTTTTTTTTGGCGGTTTCAAAGATAATGATTATCTTTGCAACCGAAAAACTATAATGCCTTAATTCTTATGTCACAGAATTATCAGAATAATCAGAATGGTCGGAGTGATCGGAATACTCCGAATGATCAGAGAAATCAGAATGGTCTGAATAGTCAGAGTAATCGGAGTACTCCGAGTACTCAGAATACTCCGAGTACTCAGAATACTCCGAGTACTCAGAATACTCCGACTTCTTCGAGCTCGCAGAATCAGCACCTCTTCCTTCCACAGCATGGGCACTATCGCAACCTGAGGGTCTATAAGGCGGCGGAGGCGCTCTATGACATCACTTTTATATTCTGTCGACGTTTTCTTTCAAGCAAGGTAGATCGCACTGTCGATCAGATGATACAAGCTGCCCGTTCTGGCAAACAAAACATTGCCGAGGGAAATCAAGCGGCAACCACTTCCAGCGAAACAGAGATCAAGCTCACCAATGTCGCCAAAGCCAGCCTCGAAGAACTGCTTGTCGATTATGAAGATTATCTGCGCACACGCCAATTGACACAATGGGACACCCAGCATCCTCGCTACTCTAAGATGCGAAATTGGACAAAAACCGAGGATTTCTCTATAAACCACGCGTTCAGGGCAGAACAATTATCTGATGAAGAAATGGCAAATCTTGGTATCACTCTCTGCCACCAGATCATCTTTATGCTCAACAATCTGCTGAAGACGTTGCAAGACCGCTTTGTCACCCAAGGCGGCATCAAAGAGCGCATGCACGCCGCACGCACCGGCTATCGTCAGGAGCAGGACGAGGAACTATACAATCTGCGACAGGAAGTGCCGCAGCTCAAAGCTGAAATTGCCCGCCTCCGCGCGCTGCTTGAGGAGAATGGGATAAGGTATTAAAAATATAAAGGGCCCGCACCGAATTGCGGACCCTTTGTTTTAATAGAAAGTAAACGTCACGACTTCGTCGAAACATAATAGTCGCTGAAGTCCTTGCAACCGAGTGGGAGCTGATGGTGCTCGAGGTTGGGAAGAACCTGCTGTAGCTGGAGGAAGAGGCGCTCGCCAGGCTCGTCGCGGTCGGGGTACATGTGGAAGGAAGTTGAGAGTTCAGAGTTGAGAGTTGAGAGAAGCGCCTTGTCGGCTGGCTTGAGCAAAGTGGCCGAAGGGATGGCTATCGCCTTATGACCCGCCGAGAGCATCGCCCAGCAGTCGGAGCAGCCTTCGGTGATGTAGAGCGCCTCGCCTTGTTGAAGCCTGTTGAGGACGGGCAGATTGTAGATGCTGCATTGTGCCCCATAGGGAAAGCGGAAGCGAGGCGAAGCCCCTTTCGTCAGATTACGGTTCTGGACGCCAATCAGATGGCACTCTCGATCGTAATAAGGTATCTGCAGCCAATCTGTGCCATGCTTGTCCCGCCATGAGGTGAGTCGGCACCAGCGGATGACGCGCTCGTCGAGCTTGCGCTCCTCGAAGAGGAACTGCCTTGCCGGCTCGCTCAGGATAGGATGCTCGAAGAAGCGGGCGTAGCGGGTGGGGTCGAAAGTGGAGACTTGGCAGCCAAGCATGGCTGCCGACTGAAACGAAGCACCCTGGCCGTGGGAGGCATCGTCTTGAACCAAGACGTTGTTCGCATCGGCGAGCCAGCGGCAGGCATCGAGGAAGTCCTTGTTCAAAAGTTGCATCACCAGGTCGATGGTGCCGCCCGACGCTTCACAAACGAAGCAGCGATACCGATTGCTTCGCACACTGAACGACAGACTTGCGTGATGGTCGTCGTGGAAGGGGCAAAGGCACTTGTGCTTCGAAACCTGGAGCCCAAGTCGCTCTGCGACCCCCTCGATGGGGAGGTCGCGGAGCTGTTGAAGTTGTTGAGGGTCCATGGTTAAGAATTGCCTTTGAGGTATTCGTCCGTCTTGGTGTAAAGACCCGTCTGGGGACAGTAGGTGATGAATTTGCGGAACTCCCACTTGCGCAGTTGGGCATCGGTGCCTTCTGGGCTCTTACCGAGGCTGACACGTAGTGCTTCGAGTTGTTTCTCGTTAAATGAATTTGGCAGGTCTTCCAGCATGTTTTTCGGGCCACGTCGCTGAGCCTCGCTCGTAAAGTCGGCACCCTTGAAAATCATATCGCCAAATACCTGCACCTTCGACCATAGGTCGCGATAGACAAGCCATTCGACCATCTCTCCCATTGCTCTTGTCCAAGTTTGACCATTGAGCAACCAGAGGATGCACCCAGCCTTCCATGCTGAGACGAGGCAACGGTGTGAGATCTTGAATAGGTCATCGTCATCAAATTGTTCGGCGAGCAAAGCCATGTCTTCGGACAAATTGTCGGTGAGCTTGTTTAGGGGATTGATTATGAACCGTCCCTTGATGTTTTCGAGACGAGCCAGGTACTCATCTACCTTACGATAGAAATCGTCGGTGTACCTGCCCTGTCGAGGAATTCGACCATCACGTCCGGCACATGGCTTATAACTGAAGACAATTCGGCCGAGCGTGCCGTTGAAGACCTCGTACTTGTAGAAATTTCTTGCGGCAAATGGTGTGGATGAGATAGTTAAGTTGGCTCGCAAGATGGGGTTACCCGTAATGCCATCGGCCGTTGCACGAAGGGCTCCGGCACGCTGGCGGTCGTAGATGTTGCGCATCATCTGCGATACCTGCTTGTGGCTTCCGCAAAGGCGGTCAGCCATCTCAACCTCCGTCAAATTAAGATACTGTGAGTGTCCACCCAGGTTCTCGCAGTTCATCGCGTTCAATAGGAAGGCAGGATTGGTCACGTCCGAAGGTGGAAACCAAAATGCTACATCAGGTCGTTGGGGTTTTTCCTTGTTTGCTCCCTTGGTCTTGATCTGTTTCTGCCATTCCACGAGCTTCGTCAACTCGACGCTGTCATGCTGTCGAAAATCACGGCAGAGTGCCTCGACAAGTTGTGTCAATTGACCTTTGTTACCTCCACTATCGGCAATAAGATGGGCCATCATACCAGTCGGTTCCTTCCAAGAAAGGTCAGGATACTGAAATTCTACACCGCTGATATGCGAGCCAAGTATAGGAAAAAACATCGGAACGAGTGGATCATGCATGTCTTTTGATGCCTGTGAGAGCAAAATTTTGATGATTTCGGTCCCTCGTCCAAGGTTAGGCAACATGGGAAAAGTGCCTTTAGTGATATCGTATTTCATTGTATTTCAGAATTTTGATAGTTAATAATGTTAAAGCGTTCCAGTTGTTCCAATTGTTCCAGTTTTTTTTTGGGGGGGGTAGTTCAGATGACCAATTTACCTTTTTCTATTATATAACTATCTATATATTAATTAATTATATATTATATATAGGTGGGTTTTCAGCTTTTTGATGCTCAAATTTAATTGGAACAACTGGAACAACTGGAACAGATGGTTCGACCTGATTATCTCACCTTCCTTCCCCTACCAGGCCCGGGAGAGCTCGGCGTATCTCGTCGCTCATTCGGAGCGCGAAGCCATCGATGCTGAAGTCGGGACCTGCCTCGATGGGCTTGACGTTCAGGCGAAGGCGTCCGTCATCGTGAAGCGTGATCGTGAAGAGCTCGCAGCTGTACACCTGCGGGTTATGCTTGGGAGCAGCTGGCTTGACTGTCTCGATAAAGGTATAACGCCCATCGTCGGGACCAAACTCTTCACCCGGAACTTCTCGCCTCAGAATCCCTGGATAATTTTTTCCAGGCTTTAGGAGCACATCGTTCTGCATATGGGTCTTCAAGTCGATGCAAAGCTCAACGTTCGTTTTCATGCTTCATCTCCTTTCCCCGCGCTATTCTCTTTCGAAGCCAGGAACTTGCGGAAGCCCTTGGCGAGAGGTGAATCACTGCGGAGCATCTTCGAGAGGATGTCTCCGAGAAGGCGAGGAACTCGGCGATCCTCCGGCACTTCAACTATAGAACGCTTTAATATCTTATATTTCATTTTAAAAAAGATATTAAGATGCCTTTCTAGCACTACACGATGATATAGAATGGCGTTCTTCATCTCGTGCTCACGGAGCCATGCTGGGTTTTTGACTGCTGGATATCTAAAAAAAGAAAGCAGCAGAAACTCCGTGGTAGAAATTTCTGCTGCAAAGATACGCACTATATGCGGTTGAAACTATAGTGCATAAATGTACTATAAATTATTTTCAAAAATTGTATCAATTAGAGTTCGCCATCTCTGTTGTCTTTTGGCAAAATATACTTGAGTCAATGAAGAGTACAATCTTGTAACCCCAAACAAGTTGTTGAGACTATCTTCGGGAAAGTTCTCGCCAGCATTGCCGGAAATTGTGTTTTGGTAGTTATAGACCTTTCCCAGGAAAT
>Ga0310691_10002778_pt1 | contig 22278 bp, 16 predicted proteins | sample 176DNAGHGlowgp2_FD_203887 | JGI IMG/M metagenome (GOLD analysis project Ga0310691, IMG submission 203887) | Sheep rumen microbial communities from Palmerston North, Manawatu-Wanganui, New Zealand - 1766 DNA GHGlow gp2 (v2) (version 2) | ecosystem: Host-associated > Mammals > Digestive system >...
AGGACCAGCCTCTAACACCGTGCACGGCACAACCTTGCCGGAGGCATCGTAGATGCTAGTCATCCCAATTTTTTTTCCTATTAATCCTGACATTTTTGGTTAGATTTATAAAATAATTTGACTTTTTCCGCTCGTTTCGATACTTAATTGTTTCACCCAAACACTTGAAAATCAACCATTTGGATTACAAAAACCAGTTTTTCTAACAAGCGTGCAAATATACACTTTTTCTTTATACTCAGCAACTTGCGTGAAAAAAGTTTTCAACACTGTTTGGAAACCCGAAGACAGGCACGACACCCAGTGCCAAAAACAACCTCCAAATTGTTAAAGAAATCTATCGAAATTATTTAGAGCTGCAAAAACAAAAAAAATGTATTTTTGCCGAATTATATTATTGAATATAAAATATATGAAAAAGAACATACATTGGATTGACATATCCTTGAAGAAAGTGGCGCTGTACCTGCTATTCGCCACGGTCTCTTCATTCCACCTCCACGCGCAAATCGACAACCTCTTCTGGTTCGCCGCACCGGATATTTCAGCCAACCACGCACATAACCCGATCACCTTCTGTTTCACCTCGTTTAGCAGTCCTGCCACGGTCACCATCTCCCAGCCGGCAAATCCCGCATTCACCCCGGTGACTGTCAACCTCAATCCTTACAGCTACTATGCGCTGGATGTCACCAGTCAAGAGGGCATTGTGGAGACCGCACCCGAAAACACCGTGTGCAACTATGGTTTCAAGATTGTCTCTACCGCCAACATCACCACCTACTACCAGTTGGGTGCCAACAACAGCGAGATCTACACTCTCAAGGGACGTAACGGTTTTGGCACCGACTTCACCGTGCCGATGCAGAACTTCCTGGTGGACGGTCCTCCGTCAGATCCGCGCAACAGCATCGAAATCGTGGCCACGGAAAACAACACCACGGTGACCATCATCCCGTCGAAGCCGCTGCAAGGCGGCATTCCGGCCGGAACCCCCATCACCATCACGCTCAACGCCGGACAGTCTTACTGCATCAAATCGGCGGACCAGTCGGCCGCCGGGCACCTCACCAACACACGCATCACCTCCGACAAACCCATCGCGGTGAACTCCACCGACGACTCCGTGGCCAGCAACCAAATCTCGGGCTACTCGGGACAGGACCTTGTGGGCGAGCAGATTGTCCCTGACGAATACGCCGGCGACTTCTTCATCGCCATGTACAACAACCGACTGTTCGAGAATATCTGCATCATCCCCATACACGACACCACCCACGTATACATTAACGGAAGCACCACTCCGGCGGCCACGCTGAACACTGGGCAGAGCTACACCTACATGCCCAGCAATTCGCCCACCATCGCCACCATGATCACTTCCGACAAACCGATTCACGTGTTCCAAGTGACGGGCTCCGACGGCGAGGCGGGCGGCACGCAACTTCCCGCGTTGGGCTGCACCGGCTCCCAGGAAGTCGTCTACGCGCGCCCCTCCTACTCCACCCACATGCGCCTGTCCATCGTAGTGCCCACGAACTACGTCACCGGGTTCACCATGACCGCCGGCAACAACAACATCCCCTTGACTCCCACCGACTTCACCATGCTTCCCTACAATAATGCCTGGTCATACTGCTACAAAGACTTCTCAAGCTCCATCCCCACGCAGACCGTCATGATGATCCAGAACTCCCTCGGCCCATTCCACCTCGGCATTCTCGACTACTACTCCGGAATGTCCTCCTCCTTGGGTTACTTCAGCGACTACAGCAGTGTGGGACACATCGACGTTTACATGCGCGACCTTTACTGTCTGCACGACTCTGTGCCGTTCAACTACATCACCGAAAACATCGACACCGTGTTCCTCATCACGCCGGCGGGAGACACGCTGACGCAGGAGCCGTATGTCATCCACGACCTCACGCTTGCCGACACGGGCAAATACTACTTGCTGGCGCACAGTGCCATCGGATGTGAAGACACGTGGCTGCTCGACAGCATCAACATCCAGTTAGTCAACTCCTACAAGCCCGACCTCGGCCCCGACCAATATCTCTGCACCGGTGAAATCGCCGTGATAAGAGCCAATTACGCCGCCGACGGAGTGCAATATTACTGGAGTACTGGAGACACCGGGGACTCCATCGAGGTGATCACTTCCGGCGAATATATCCTCAATGTTTCGGTGGATAATTCCGCGAACCTGGCCTGCGAAAGTTCCGACACCGTGCTGGTACAGTTCTACCCTGTACCCCATGCCGACCTTGAAGCGGACATCCTTTCCGGCTGTACCCCTCTCACCGTCCATTTCACCGACATCTCCTTCCCGGATCCGGACAGTCTGACCACCGAGTGGATGATTTTTGACGAAGACTTCAACATCATCGACTACTCCAACGAGGACAACCCCGTGATCACATTTGAGGAAGCGGGTTCCTATTCCGTGAAATTGGTCATCACCATGCCGGAAGGCTGTAAAGACTCGGTGACGAAATGGAACTACATTGTCACCTCCCCGCAACCTGAAATCGACTTCCTCGCTTCACCGGAGATCTCCATGATGAGCGAGAACGGCGGCAACGTGGATTTCACCGCCTACCTGTCAGACAACGTACAGGATAACCCGACCAACAATTTAATATGGAGTTTCGGTGATGGTGAGACGGCCGAAAACGAGACCTCCACCTCGCACCTCTATTCCACCTGGGGCGACTATGTGGTGACCCTGACGCTAATCACCCAAGGGGGATGCGGCGACTCGGTGAGACACTCCGTGATTATCGAAGACGACTTGATTTTCCCGAACGTGATCACCCCTAACGGTGACGGCATCAACGACGTGTGGGCCATCGAGAACCTCAACACCGACATCAATCCGGAAGATCCCGACGAATACCGCCACAACGAGCTGCGCATCAGCGACCGCTGGGGCAAAGTGGTGTTCCATACCAAAAACTACGACACTTGGGCAAAGGATGGACAAATCCACGAAGGGACCAATCCGTTCACTGGCAACGACCTCAGCGACGGGGTCTATTTCTACACTTTCACCTACAAAGGCAAGGCCAAGACCACGCAGTGGCACGGATCCATCACGATTATCCGATAGTAGATTTCATTCGTTCGCAACGACAAACAAAAAGAGAGACAGGGCACGCCCCGTCTCTCTTTTCTTTATCGTAATAGCGGAGAATTACCGCAATTCAGCGCGCTCTTTCACGCGCTTTTTGTCCTTGAACCAAAGACCATAAACCTCACTCACATTGCCGGCGGTGATAAACGCCTTGATTTCTTCCTTGCCGATAAATTCCATCAGTTTGGAGAACTCATCTTTCGTCAACAGAGTTTCCAATTCAATGGATTTCTCGTTGGTGTAACCACCGATAACTTCATACAATGTACAACCGCGCACCAGCTGGTCGATGATATATCGGCGGATGCGATCATAGTCCTTGGAGACGATGCAGACACGCTTGCGGTTGTTGAGGTTCGCCGTGAAGTAATCAACCACCAAACCGTTAATCCAAGTACCGATAAGGCCGATAACGACCATACGGAAGGGGTTGATGGCAAAAGCCGTACAGCAAATACACGCTCCCGCGATGGACACCGACTTGCCGATATCGAAATGCAGATACTTGTTAACAATTTTAGCCAGGATGTCCAGCCCCCCGGTGGAAGCGTTAATGGAGAACAACACCGCCTGCGCCGCACTCAACAGCAACACGAAGCAGCAAAGGTCGAACCAAATGTCGCCCATCACCGAGGTGGTGCCTTCCGCCACAAAATTCGTGTAGGGGAGGTATTTCTCCAGCAAGGCCATCAGCGGTCCCAAAATCAAGGCCGTGTAAACCGTTTTGATTCCGAACTCCTTACCAATCAAGAAGTAAGCCAAAACCAACAAGATGGCATTCACCACCAAAATGACCGTTGACACCGGCAGGGCAACCCCGAAAAGCTGTTCCGATATCCCGCTGATGACAATGGACAAACCCGAAATCGTACCGATAATCAGTTTGCTCGGCACTAAGAAATAATAGACTGCACAGGCCGTGATAAACATTCCCACGGTCATAATGAGAAGCTCTACCCAGAACTTCTTCGATTTAAGAATCCCTAATACTTTTTCCATAACTACACTTATGACTTAAACTTTGACTATGACTATAACTATAACTAACTATGACTTTGGTGGTGGCTTTTAGAAAAGGGTTATTGTTTTACGAATGGTTTCGTAATCATGCCTTTTTCTGTAGCAACTCGGACGAAATAGACACCGGCGGGAAGATTTCCAACGTTAATCCGGGTCTGTAAGGGCGAATAATTATTCGCCACCACATCGGTGTGCATCAATTTGCCGTAAACATCGAAAACCTCAACGGAAAATCCACTTAATTGTACATTGTCCATTGTACATTGTACATTGACGAAATCGCTCGTCGGATTCGGATAAACGCTCAGCTCGCCGGCAAGGGAATGTTCCTCAATGCCCGTGTCAAAGAAGTGGACATGGAAAGTCAGCTGGTTGCCGTTTTCCTGTATATTGGTGATCTCGAAACTGTTTTCGGGCGTACCATCGGTCAGGTAGGGATGAGGATCCGTGGTCGGGCCGAAGGAGGTGCGGTGAGAAGCTTGACTGAAAAACGCCTCGCTGATCCAACCATTCACAGTATCGATTTCACTTCCCGGACGGAATATCCAGTATTGGTGCGCCTGGTTGTAGAAGTCGAAGAACGCATTGGCGAACATGCCGTTGTAATCCAACGACACGGTGTCGTTCCATCGGGCCACCAGAAGTCCTGTGCCGGGAATGCCCTCGTCAAAGAGGTCCTCCTTGCTGCGATACTCAAACACGTACCATTGCGTGGAATCTATTTGCGATTTGATGTAATAGCAATTCTGCGACGGACTGGACCCGACGCTCAGCAGCGTGTAGTCACCATCTTCCGTGATTTCTATCGGATCATCCGACACATGCAAAACCTTGTTCTTGTAAATGGCTGCCATCTGGTTGTTCTGATAATTGCTGCACATCATGTCCCAAGTACCCGCAGCCGAAACATCTCCGTAATGGACGTAATGGTAGAGGTCCGGCAGGTTGAGCGAGTGCCCCATTTCGTGGCGGAACACATGGGCAGTAAAGTAAGCCGGGGGTGCCCCCTCAAACTCAAAATTGAACGTATTGATTCTCAGTCCATTGATCTTCGGCTCATAGTCCAGTGAATCGTATGGGAAATACTCCATGTGAGGCCAGAGGATAGATGCCCACTCGCCCGTACCGCCTTTCACGATAATGCTGAGATTATCGAGCATTCCGTCATCATTGCCGTCAAGACTGACATTCGAATCGACTAAATGCATGGAATCGACATAGTTGACGATGCGCCCCAAAAGCTGCGCCTCGCGCATGGAAACGCCCATGAACGGATTCGGTTCCGTGTAGCCGATGGGGTTAAACGGAGAATAGGGCTCAAAATACGCGCGAGGATGTGTATCCTGATAGGAGACTATCACTCCATTCTGGATGTTGTTCGTATAAATAGTATTGTAATGGATCTTGCCATAGGTCATCACATCATAGAAATTATAGACGCTGAGATAACCCAGAGTCCTCCCATTAAACATGGTGTCGATTTGTGCAAACGGATGGTCAATCTCCGCATCATCCGCAAAACGTACAAAAACGACCAAATTGGTCAATTCGGTGCTCTGCTGTGCATGCACTCTTGCCGGAATCATTCCCAGCAACACAGCAAAAACAAATAATGTGATTGTAAAGTTCTTTTGCATTGTAACCTTTACTTAGACTTAAACATAAACTTAGATTTAAACTTAGACTTAAGACCTAAACTACTAACTACTAACTGCTAACTGCTAACTGCTAACTAACTTATAGTTCTTTTCGAAGACGTGCCACCGGAATCCCCATCTGTTCGCGGTACTTCGCAACAGTGCGGCGGGCGATGTTGTATCCCTTCTCGTTCAGCATCGCACAGATTTTATCATCGGAGAGCGGCTTTTTCTTGTCCTCGTCGGCAATCAGGTCGCCTAATATCTGTTTGATTTCTTTGGAGGAAACGTCATCGTCATTAACAGCTTCGGAGAAAAGGTGCTTGAGAGGAATGATACCGAAATCCGTCTGCACATACTTGCTGTTCGACACCCTCGAGATGGTGGAGATATCCGCTCCCACCTCTTGGGCTATCGTTTTGAGAATCATTGGTTTAAGATCCTTATTATCCCCTGTCATGAAATAATCACGCTGATGTTGCATGATGGCGTACATCGTGTTAAAAAGCAGCTTCTCGCGCAAGTCGAGAGTTTTGATGAACTGGTTCCCGTCATCAACATACTTTTTCATAAAACGATCGGCCTCCGCCTTGCGACGGTTATATTCCTCCTTGGACAGAAAACGATACGCATTGCTGAATTCCTTGTTAATACGCACCGAGGGGACATACTGATTATTTAACGTCAGGATCAGTTTCCCGTCGCGGTTGGTGATGGTGAAGTCAGGGATAATCACATCCGCATTCTTCTGCATAGGGCTGCCCAATGCTGCCGGACGCGGATCTAACTTTTGAATCACCTCCAAAACCTCTTTCAGCTCCTCGTCGGATATTTCCAAAGCGGAAGTGATTTTATCATAATGCCGTTTCGTCAGCAAATCAAAGCAATCCGTAATCACTTTGCGGGCAAGCTGATGCACAGGAGTAGGAGACGGCATCTTGTCAAGTTGCAAAAGCAGACACTCCTGCAGATTCCGAGCTCCTGTGCCGGGCGGGTCCAACTCCTGGACGAAATGCGTCAACACGTACTCCACCTCCTGAACATCCGTCTGGACATTCTCATTGTACAGGAGTTCATTGACGATAGCCTGCAAATCCGCATGGAGATAACCCGCATCATCCAGAGTTCCCATCAGATAGGTGGCAATTTGCGCCTGTCTGGGTGTCATATCCATCGCATCCAACTGCAGTTGCCACTGCTCATGCATGGATTCGTAATAGACATCCGATTTCGGATTTTGCGGCATTTCGGCGGGAGCGTTCAATTTGGCGATGTAATTCTCCAATTGCAAATCAGAAAATCCGTCGTCATAATCATCGTTGTCCCGATAATAATCTTCCTTGAAAATCTCATCTTCAGGCAGTTGTTCGTTCGACAACTCCAACGGATCGCCATTATTATCATACTCCTCGCGAGGGGTATCCTCACGGCTTTCCGAATCAGCGACCGAATCCTCGTCGTAAATCTCCAACGCGGGATTATCGTCAACAGCGTTTCGAATTTCCTGTTCCAAGGAGGCGTACGGCATCTCCACCAAACGCATAAGTTGTAACGTCAACGGCAGGCCGACCTGCCGTTGAACGTTCTTTTGCTCAAGGGATAAACTGTTATTCGAAGATGACATATAAGCAATTAAAATTCAGCGTTTTGCGGAGTTCTCGGGAACGGAATCACATCGCGGATGTTGGTCATGCCCGTGACAAACAGCAGTAAACGCTCGAAACCGAGACCGAAACCGGAGTGCGGTGCGGAACCGAACTTGCGGGTGTCGAAATACCACCAGTACTGCTCTTCCGTCATCCCCAACTCGTGGACGCGGGTAAGCAGCTTCTGATAATCGGCCTCGCGCTCGGAGCCACCGATGATTTCACCGATGGTCGGGAACAGCACGTCCATGGCACGCACCGTCTTGCCGTCTTCGTTCTGCTTCATGTAGAAGGCCTTGATTTCCTTCGGATAGTCTGTCAGGATGACCGGCTTCTTGAAATGGTTCTCCACCAGATAACGCTCGTGCTCCGATTGGAGGTCGATACCCCACTTCACCGGATATTCGAACTTCTTCTTGGCCTGGAGCAGGATGTCGATAGCTTCGGTGTAGCCCAAACGCACAAAGTCAACTTTGGTGACGGACTCCAGACGTGCGATTAACTCCTTGTCAAACATGTCGTTGAGGAATTTCAGGTCATCCATATTGTTGTCCAAGGCATATTGGACAAGGTATTTGATGAAATCCTCGGCGAGGTCCATGTTGTCCTTGATGTCGTAGAAGGCCATTTCAGGCTCAATCATCCAGAATTCGGCCAGGTGGCGCGGAGTGTTGCTGTTCTCGGCGCGGAACGTCGGACCGAACGTGTAGATGTTGCCGAGAGCCATGGCTCCCAGCTCTCCTTCCAATTGTCCGGAGACTGTCAGGTTGGTGTGCTTACCGAAGAAGTCCTGTTTGTAATCAATCTGACCGTCTTCAGTGCGCGGGATGTTGTTAAGGTCGAAAGTGGTGACATTGAACATCTCGCCTGCACCCTCTGCGTCTGATGCAGTAATCAACGGAGTGTGGAGGTAGAAGAAACCTCTGTCGTTGAAGTATTTGTGGATGGCGAAAGCCATGGCGTGGCGCAGACGGAGCACGCAGCCGAAATAGTTGGTTCTCGGACGCAAATGGGCGATCTCACGGAGGAACTCCATGGAATGACCCTTCTTCTGCAACGGATACTGTTCCGGATCGGCACTACCGTAAACCTCTATTGTTTCGGCCTGCACCTCTACCGACTGGCCCTTACCCTGCGATTCAACCAACTTACCGGTCACATGGATACACGAACCGGTGGTAATCTGTTTGAGCAAAGCCTCGTCGAATTTTTCCGTGTCGGCCACCACCTGCAGATTGGTCACGATGGAACCATCATTGAGAGCGATGAACTGCACGAAATTGTTGCCGCGTCTGGAACGCACCCAACCTTTAACCTCCACGGGGTTGCCAATGCCGACAACCTCAGGAGTCTTGATAATATCTTTTAATCTTAATTTGTTCATGTTTTTGACTATAACTATGACTATAACTATTGACTATAACTCTGGCTTTGGGCTATTAACTATTAACTATTAACTATTAACTATCAACTCTAAGCTTCAATAACCAATAACCAATAACCCATAACCATTACAAATACGATTGCAGCACCTTGCACTTGGCATTATGGCGCAGTCGGCGGATAGCTTTTTCTTTGATCTGGCGCACGCGCTCACGGGAGAGGTCAAACTGCTCTCCGATCTCATCCAGGGTCATGGGGTGCTTGCTGCCCAAACCATAGAACAATTTGAGGATTTCCGCCTCGCGCGTCGGCAAAGTATCTATCACAGAGCCGAGTTCTTGTTGTAACGATTGATATATCAATTCTTTATCAGGAGAAACAGTATCCTCGTTACGGAGGACATCATACATATTGGTATCGTCATCCGAAGTCAGGCTGGCGTCCATGGAGAGGTGTTTGGGGGAGTTCTTCATGGAGTCCTTGATTTCCTCCTCCGTCATCCCCATACGTTCAGCGATTTCCGACACTTTGGGTTCGCGTTGGAGTTCCTGCTCCAAAATGCCCATCGTCTTGTAAATCTTGTTGATGACACCCACCTTGTTCATAGGAAGGCGCACAATACGTGACTGCTCGGCGATGGCCTGCAGGATAGCCTGCCGGATCCACCAAACGGCAAAGGAGATGAACTTGAATCCTTTGGTCTCGTCAAAACGGTGCGCCGCCTTGATCAGTCCGAGGTTACCCTCGTTGATCAGATCGGACAAGGTAATTCCCTGATTCTGATACTGTTTCGCCACTGACACCACAAATCGGAGGTTGGCATTGGTCAGTTTCTCCAACGCGTCCTCGTCTCCATTTCTGATACGGCGGGCCAATTCCGCCTCCTCATCAGCGGTTAGCAAGGGCACCTTGCCAATATCATGCAGGTATTTGTCCAACGACGGTGTCTCACTGCGGTTGGTTACTTGTTTTGTTATTCTTAATTGTCTCATTTCCAGTAAATAAAGAGCGTTTGTTTTGGTTATAGACTATTGGCTGTTAGCTATTGGCTATGGCGATGTTTGTTGAGACGTTTCAGGAAACGTCTCAACAACATTGACACTATTGCCTGTTGCCTGTTGCCTAAAAAAATTAGAAACTGTAACCGATACCTAAACCGACCACTTCCTTGAACTGCACGCGAGCGCGCGGACCTTCGTGGTATTTGCGCCATGCCGGACCATCGATCATCACCTTGTCATAATACTTCAAGGAGGTCATCAAGCTGACACTGAACACTTTGAGAAAATTATAGGTGATAGCCACATCCCAGTCGACATCGAAATTGCCGAATTTCTGACCGTTCTCTTTGTCATGGATTCTGGCCGTGTAAGGCGTGAACAATGTAATCGTGGAGATAATCTTAAGGTTTTTCACCAAGGTGTAGTTGATACCGCCATTAATACGGAGACCCATGTTCAGACCCACAGCCTTGTAGGTGCCATCCTCGCGCATCGGCAGACCATAGTTGGCGCGGAGGCTTTCCTCCAGACAGGTGGTCATACGACCGGCGACCGGATACACACCGATGGTGAAGATGTCGTTCGGACGATATTCAATACCAAGTGCCAAGTCCGTGTAAGACGGAGAGAGCCATTTGGAAATCAAAGAGCGGTCAACACGCTCTCCATTGGCGTCCACGACAAAGGTCGTGTCAGCATTCCAAATGCCGTCATCAATTTTCTTGTAGTCCCAACCAGGCGCATATTGCGAGCGGAAGCTGCCCAGCAGAGTGAGATACCATTGCGGGTGCATCTGGAAACCGACTTTGGTCGTAAGATTGATCTTGTCATTGGCTTTTCTCCAACGATACCCCTGTTTATAGTCGTTAGAGAACATTTCGCCCAATTCGGTGTCCAGATTGGTATCCCATGTCCATTTGTTTTTCTTGTAAGACAACGTCATGTTGGCGAAGATGAAGCCCGTCACGTTGTTGTTACCGCCGGCTGCCCAGTTGAAAAGCGCGGTCTGTGCGGCATTCAGCCCGCACACACCCGTGAACTTCCAGTACTTGGCACTGTCCACTTCCGCTGATTTCACTTTGGTCTTCAAAGCCTCATCAGCGGCGGTTTTTTCATCAACTTGCGCATTGGCGAAAGAAAAAGCCAGCGCACTCATTAAAACAAGTAAAAATCCTTTCTTCATAATTTTTATTTTTTGTTAATAAATTTCAAGTATACCGTTCAAGGTTTAAACTACTGGTTGATTTTATGATAGGTTCGCCACCAGCGGTCGGAGATTTTGTCTTCGCAGGCCAACTGGTAGTCCCGTTGGGAACAGGGCAGGTAGTAATTCTGCACCTGATTGTTGTCTTTCTGATAAATAGGCACAATCACCCACCAGCGTCCGGATTTCTTGCTGTTGAAGAAAACCATTTCATCCAAAGCCCCGGTCACAGAGATGTTGAACTGACGGTAGTCGTTCTTGTTCTTGAAGTGTCCCTCAGCTTGCCGGAAGATGAATCCTTCCACGAAATACCAAAGGATGTGGGCGATGAGCTGCGAGGTCTGGTTGTTGAAATCCAAGGTGGGGTCATATTCATAGATGCCGAATGAAGAGAGCTTGTCGCTGAGTCCCACGAATTTGGAAATCTGACAGATTTCCTCCCCGTAGAAACCGTTGGAGGAATTGTGCGGGCAGCCGGGAGCGTCCGGACGGCGGATGGCGGAAATGTCCAGGGAGACCATATCCGCATTACGCACCACGGGCTCCACCTCCTCCAAATTCCTCCGCATCAGTCCCACCCGATAGGTCTCGAAAAAGAGACTTTCCATCATATTCACCGATTCAGGACTGTTCATGTAGCTTTGGAAACCGATGTTGGCGTAGTTCAAGAGGAAATTGGGCTGCTGGAGCACCATTTTGTTCACGTAAGCATCCGATCGTATCGGCTTGTTCTCGTTGCCGAGGTCAAAACAGGCGTCAATGGCAACCACATTGGCCACGCGTTCCATCAGCTCGTAGGCCCGGTAGTTGGCGAACGCCAGGTCGTTGCTGCCACCCAAGATAATCGGGATGACATTGTTCTCCACGAGAAATGCGACCACCTCAGAAACAGCACGGTAGGTGTCCTCGACGGTCTTTCCTAGACGAAGATTCCCCAAGTCAATGATTCTCACATTCTTCCGCCATGCATAAAGCTGATAGAACTGCCGGCGGATTTCGTCGGGCGCCAAGGAACAAGAAGGATTTTGCCAGGCATTGCGCACCTCGGGGACCCCCACGATGGCTATGTCCGCCTCCTCGATATTCACAGGGACCTCCGGATTATACATCATCACCTGGTACAACAATCTGTCCGTCAAAGATTCAGAATCCGGGATGTGCAGTGACACAATGGTCACAGGGTCAAAATAGAGTGACAAGTCCATTCTTACTTATGCTTTTTTACGTCTTACAATACGTTTCTTGGCCGTCGGAGCGGTTTCCTGCATGATTTTCAGACAATCCTGATAAGTGAGTTTGTTGGCCACCATGTCTTTGGGAATCTTGAAATTATCCGTCCCGTTCGTGATATAAGGGCCATAGCGGCCGTTCATCACCTTCAGGTTCGCATCTTCCGGATAAGAGATCAAGACGTTCCGCGTCTCCTTGTTTTGAATGATCTCCACCGCCTGTTCTTCCGTCAGGTCGTTGAGGCTCATGTTTTTGTCAAGCGTGTAATTCTTACCATCATATTTAATATAAGGACCGTAACGGCCGGCGGCGGCAAGAATCTCTTTTCCGTCGAAGTGACCCACCAGATGGGGGGTGCGCTCGGCATTTTTCTTCATTTTACCCTCCAAAAGCTCAATGCAGCGTTCCAACGTGATAGAATACGGATCATCGGTTTTGGGAATAGATTCGAAGGTGCCGTCGTAACGCACGTAGGGTCCGAAGCGCCCCACGCCCACAGAGACCTCCTTGCCGTTCCATTCGCCGAGAGTGCGCGGAAGGCGGAACAGGTCCAACGCCTCCTCCAAGGTGATGGTGTCGATGAACTGGTCGGCCTGGAGACGTGCATAGCGAGGCTTCGAGTCGGCGTAAGACTCGCCGATCTGCACCATTGGACCGTACTTGCCCAACTTCGCGAACACCTTCTCGTTGGTTTTGGGGTCATAGCCCAAAAGACGCTCCCCGCTGGCCTTGGTGGAATAGTTGATGGCCGTGTCCACTTGCTGGTGGAACCCACCATAGAAACGGCTCATCATATCCTGCCAGTCGGCTTTCCCCTCTGCAATGTCATCGAATTCCTTCTCCACATCGGCCGTAAAACCGTAGTCCATAATCTGTTTGAAATTATCCTGCAGGTAGTCGTTCACAATGATACCCACATCCGTAGGGATAAGTTTGTCCTTCTCATATCCGTACTTTTCCTTTTTCACCTCTTCTTTGATGCCGTCCGACGTCATGGTGAGGCAGAAATACTGACGTTCCTTGCCCTGGCGGGTGGCTTTACGCACATATTCGCGTTTCTGGATGGTGGAAATAGTGGGAGCATAGGTTGAAGGACGTCCGATCCCGAGTTCCTCCAGCTTTTTCACCAGACTGGCTTCGGTGTAGCGGACAGGCGGCTGCGCATAACGCTGGGTTGCCATGATATTCTTGACGTTCAGGTCATCCCCCACCTCCATGGGCGGAAGCATTCCCTTCACCTCTTCGCTCTCCTCGTCCTTCGATTCCGTGTACACTTTCAGGAATCCGGGGAACAGGATGACCTCTCCAGAGGCGATGAACTTCTCGGCACGTCCCTGCACGGGTATGGTGATGGAGGTCTTTTCCGTTTTCGCGTCGCTCATCTGGGAGGCAATGGTGCGCTTCCAGATCAGCTCGTACAGATGCTTGGCGAATGTGTCGCCCGGGATAGTCTCACGAGAGATATCTGTGGGACGAATGGCCTCGTGCGCTTCCTGGGCGCCTTTGGTCTTGGTGACATACTTGCGGGTTTTGGCATAGTCCTCGCCATATTTCTCCGCCACAACCTTATGGGCGACGGCGAGCGCCATGTTCGACAAGTTCACGGAGTCGGTACGCATATAAGTGATGTAACCGGCCTCGTAAAGCTGTTGTGCCACAACCATGGTCTTCGACACGGAGAACCCGAGTTTGCGGGCCGCCTCCTGTTGCATGGTGGAGGTGGTGAATGGCGGCGCAGGACTTTTCTTGCCCGGAGTCTTCTCTATGGCTGTGATCTGGAACGACGCCTTCCGGCAATGCTCCAGGAAGGAGACGGCCTCCTCCTTGGTGGGGAAACGTTTGTTCAGCTCCGCATCCAACTCGATCTTTTTGTCACGCGTTGGGCTGAACACACCGTCCACCTTGTACGAAGAGGTGCTGTTGAATTTCTCAATCTCATGCTCGCGCTCGACAATCAGTTTCACCGCCACCGACTGCACACGTCCCGCCGAAAGCGAGGGACGCACCTTACGCCACAGCACCGGCGAAAGTTCGAAACCAACGAGCCGGTCCAACACTCGACGAGCCTGCTGCGCGTTCACCAAATCGACATTCAGCGTCCGGGGATGCGCCAACGCTTCCTCTATGGCAGACTTTGTAATCTCATGAAACACAATACGTTTCACTTTCGCTGGATCCATTTTGGTCACTTCCATCAAATGCCACGAAATGGCTTCACCCTCGCGGTCATCATCAGTTGCGAGCCAGATGGTGTCGGCCTCCGCCGCTTTTTTCTTAATGTCGTTGATAAGGGCCTTCTTGTCGTCCAGTACCTCATACTGGGGTTCAAAGTCGTGAGCTATGTCGATGCCCATCCCTTTTGAAGGAAGGTCTCGCACATGACCCTTGCTGGAAATCACGGTATAATCCTTCCCGATGAATTTCTGAATGGTTTTCGCTTTCGCCGGAGACTCGACGATGATTAGATTCTTGCTCATATTTTATGAAGGGTTATTGGTTATCGGTTCTGGGTTGAAGTTTATATGAATATCCTAGCATCGCATCCACTGTTTCCCAATCCTTTTTGAGGATGTGTTCGCGGATGACGGCGGAATGAACGCCGGCGGAATGCCACATCTCTTCGGGAATATCCACCACTTGCAGTCCGTGCGAATGGCTGAACGCCTTGATGTTGTCGTGATGCCCCTCGCGGTGATGCCCGAAAGCATGGTTCGGTCCCATCACCAGCGTGTGCGCGTGCAACGTCCCCATAATTACCTCTTGGATGAACTGCTGATAGGTCATTTGGGAAAACTCACGAGAGAACGGCATCACCACTGCCGCATCAATTCCTTGCTTCTCAATAAGTTTCAGATTCTCATCCAAACTGTTGATGGTGAAAAAAGTGGATTCAGGGTAAAGTACGCTTCGCGGATGGGGGTCGAAGGTCAACACCACGCTGGTGCCACCGACCCGGGCTGCCTGCTCGCACAGGAAACGCAAGATCCGGACATGCCCCAAGTGGACGCCGTCAAAAGCGCCAACGGCCACCACCGGATTTTTCCATTCCGGCAAACAATCTGTCCCTTTAAAAACCTGCATCCGCAAAGAATAATTCCATTAACGCAATTTTGCTCCGACCTCACGCTCGTACGCCGAAATCAACTTGTTCATCACCTTGTTGATCTCCTCGTCCGTAAGGGTCCTGTCCGTGCTCTGCAACACAAAGTTGAGCGCATACGACTTCTTGCCGTCGCCGATCGAACTTCCTTCGTAAACATCGAACAGATTGACCTGCTTCAGCAATTTGGAGGCGTATTTGTAACCGATCTTCTCCAACATGTCATACGTCACATTCTTGTCGACCACCAAAGCCAAGTCACGGCGCACGGCGGGGTAAGGATTGATCGGCGTGTAGTTGACAGCGGTTTTCCGCAACGCATTGACAGCCGCCACATCTATCTCGGCATAATAAACCGGTCTTCTCAGATCGAATTGGCGCAGAATATCGGCACGGAGAACCCCTATATGGATCGGGGTGACCTCATCCACCTTGTAGGAAACATGCTGTGCGAACATGCGCGGCTCCGTGTCCGTGACAAGCTGCACTTTTTCCATCGGGAAGTTCACCTTCACCAGGAAATTGTCAATCATGTTGCGGAGATAGAAGAAGTCGGCTTCCGCGGACTTGCCCTCCCAGTTATCGTCACCAAGCTTTCCGGTGACAAAGAGAGACATCATCTCGTGTTCCTCATAGCGTACTGTAACATCATCACCCACAGCTGATTGCGGATTAAGATGGTACGTTTTCCCGAATTCAAACAGACGAAGGTCCGCGGATTTGTTGTTCACGTTCCGCATCACATTCTCCAATCCGGAGAAAAGGAGTGTCTGCCGCATGGCATTCAATTCACTGCTGAGCGGGTTGAGCAGCTTGACGGTCTCGCGCTCGTCCAGGAAATCATACTTCTGGGCATATTCGGCCTTGGTCAACGAGTTATTCATCACCTCATAGAAACCATTGTCCGCCAAGTACTTGGAAATAGATTGACACATCTGGTAAGCGCCATCGTTCTGGTGCAGGCACGACATGTCATAGGTCAGCATATTGGGAATTTCAATATTGTTGTATCCGTAGATACGCAAGATTTCCTCTATCAGGTCTATCGGGCGGGTCACGTCGGCCTTGTTCTGGGGCACCGTCACGATGAGCTTGTCATCGCCCACCGGTTTCACCTCCATGTCAAGCAACACCAGGATCTTGGTAATCGTCTGTTTGTCAATCACTTTACCTGCCACTCGGTTGACATCTTTGTAGTAGAGGGTGATTTGCGCCGGTTCCTGGACATTGGGGTAACGATCCACGATATCCATCACAGGATAACCGCCGGCCAGCTCCAGCACCAGCTCCACGGCACGTTTCAGGGCATAGACGGTGATGGAGGGGTCGCAGCCGCGCTCGTAGCGGAACGAGGCGTCCGTCTTCAAGCCGTGGCGTTTCGCAGTCTTGCGGATGCTCACGGGATTGAAATAGGCACTCTCCAAGAACAGACGGGTGGTGTTCTCTGTGATACCGGAGTGAAGACCGCCATAAACGCCGGCGATGCACATGCCCTCCTTCTCGTTGCAGATCATCAGGTCGTCGGCACTGAGTTTGACCTCGTTACCGTCCAAGGTGACGAAAGGCGTGCCTTCCGGCAGATTTTTGACAATCACCTTGTTGCCTTCGATTTTGTCCGCATCAAAGGCGTGCATGGGCTGTCCCAGCTCAAGCATGATGAATTGGGTGATATCCACGATGTTGTTGATCGGACGAATGCCGACACTTCTGAGCTTTGTCTGCAGCCATCCGGGAGATTCCTGCACCTTGATGTCGTCAATCAGAGCACCGGAATAACGGGGGCAGTCTTTCTGGTTTTCAATAACCACGTCCACACGGGAATGCACGCCGGACACGGGCTGCACCTCGCGGGCGTTGCGGCGAACCAACGTAGAACAAGGGACACCGTGTTGGACGAGGGCGGCATAAAGGTCGCGAGCCACGCCGAAATGGCAGATGGCGTCACAACGGTTCGGGGTCAGACCGATTTCGAAGATGGTGTCCGCCTCGACCTTGAAGTATTCGGCGGCCGGGGTGCCGGGCACGGCCTCCTCGGGCAGCACCATGATGCCGTCATGCGAGGTGCCGAGACCAATCTCGTCCTCCGCGCAGATCATGCCCTCGGAAGGCTCTCCACGCAGTTTGGATTTCTTGATGGTGAAAGACTCGTCGCCATTGTACAGCACAGTCCCGATAGTGGCGACCACCACTTTCTGACCTGCCGCAACATTAGGAGCGCCACAGACAATATGCAGCGGCTCAGCTTCCCCCACATTGACCGTGGTCACATGGAGATGGTCGGAGTTGGGATGCGGTTCGCAGGTAAGCACCTCGCCGATCTTCAGACCGCGAAGCCCGCCCTTGACCGTCTCAAACGTATCTATACCCTCCACCTCCAATCCACAATCAGTCAAATATGCGGCAGTCTCTTCCGCAGTCAAGTTGAAATTCAACAATTCTTTCAGCCATTTGTAAGAAATCTTCATATATGTAACTATTTTATAATAAACATATTAGCCGTAAAAAAGGATTATTTTTTTGCGGCTGCAAATATAATATATATAAAGTAGATACCGGCTAGATTTTGATTTTTTTTTGTTACTTGCTGGAAGTGTGCGATTTACGATTTTTGGTTTGCGATTTACGGATAACGAGGATATTAACACTATCTTTCATCATTCATCATTTTTGATACGTCACCTTCGGGAACGCCTTGCGATTCGCGGACCCGTAGCCGACGGCGTAATTCATCTCGCCGGGCGGCACCATTACAACGACATCCTCCCTACCCTCTCGGGCTATCTGGTCTTTAATGCGGTCATGCCATAACGCGGTGAGCACCAATTCTTTGAAAGAGACATGAAATGGACCGGCAAGCAAATGCTCACCTTCGCGAAGATCCTTTGTCGGATGAAGTCCCAATCGCAGTACGGTGACCCTATTTGCCTGAAAATAACGGTATAGCTCCTTGCACCAGTCCACAGCATCTTCCAGCGACAAAGGCGCATACTTCCCACTCCGGTAGTCATCGGCCAACGCGGTGCCGTCCACCACCAATGTTGGATAGATGCGTGTGCAAGAGGCACCGAACGCAACTATCTGCTCCGCCGTGCGCAACGCCTTCGCCTTCGTGTCGCCGGGAAGCCCGATCATCATCTGCAGCCCAAGGTCTATGCCGTGTTGACGGATTAGTCGGGAGGCGTTTTCCACATCCGCCACGGTATGCCCGCGCCCGCTTCGCGCCAAAATGTCGTCATCTAACGATTGCGCACCCAACTCAATCAGCGTAACGCCTTTGTGTTTAAGATTTTGCAGGATATGGTCATCGATGTAATCCGGGCGGGTGGATAGTTGTATTCCCTCAATCCGTCCCTCTTGAAGGTAGGGCTGCACCGCGTCTAAATAGCGGTTCTGTACCGGTTCGGGCAGACAAGTGAAACTCCCGCCAAAGAAAGCGACTCGCTTATGACAATCGTGCGGAATAGTCTGCAAATTTCGGTCTATCAATGCCGTAACTTGTTCTAAAGACGGCAGTTTCTGTTGTCCGGAAATCACATACTGGTTGCAATAAACGCAACGGTGCGGGCAGGCCAGCATTGGCAGGAAGACGGGGATGACGCGGTATGTGGGGGACATGGGACTTTGACTTACACTTATACTTATACTTTGACTTTGGATATGAGGGGGTGGTGGCTAGATACAAAAAAAGCAACCTTTGAGGTTGCTTGGTGGTAGCGTGTAGGGGATTCGAACCCCTGATTTTAAGAATGAAAATCTTACGTCCTAGGCCAACTAGACGAACACGCCATCAGGTGTCAAATTTGACGCGGCAAAAGTACACTTTTTTTGATATACTCCGCCAAATTCGAAAAAATATTTTTCGTTATTCGTTTTTGTCTTGTTCAAACCTGAATCCCAGACGTTTACCAGTTCTCAACAGGTTCGTCTGTTCCTCCAATTGAAGGATATCGTTCACCGTGATGATCTTCATATCCTCATAATTTGGCACCAAAAGGTCAAAATTCAGCGTGTATCGAATGGCGGAACTGAGGATTTCCTTGACGGCATCTGCCGAAATTTCATTGCTGCTGAAATTGTTGATGACTTGCGCCAATTCACGTTTTCCTTCTATGTAATAGTGGCCCTCCTTGTTGATGAAGATACGTCCGATCATATAGCCGAGGTCATTCACACGGTCGTATTTCAGGGAATCGCCCAAGAAGTTGAAAATCTGGATCATACCGCAATAGGAGCGGTCCTTGTCCTCCTTGATGTAGGGGGTGCGCATCACCTCGTGGTCGCGGGAGAACTCAAAGATGTTGGTATGCATGAGGAAGATCAGCACATCGCCGCCGAACTTGAGCATGAACTGGTACTGGTTCTTGTTGGTGAACAGCACCGGGATGCTGTCGTGATCGTCAGCGTAGTTATCGCGGTAGTGCTCTTCGAAACTTTTCGCGGCATCCTTGAAGAGTTGCATGGTCTCCAGCGTCACCGTGAAGATGCTCTGTTTCAATTCGCCCTTGGTTATCAACAATTTACATAGGTTGTCATCCATTTTTCTCGTATTAAAATTGAGCGGCAAAGATACACTTTTTTAGCTATTAGCTATTGGCTTTTAGCTGTTGGCTGTTGTTGATTTCGAAAGCCAAAAGCCAAAAGCCAAAAGCTAAAAGTCAACTAGTACTCCATCATGGGGTCAAGCTCTTTGGCTTGGTCGATCATCTTCTGGAGTTCGGAGGCGGTGGGGACGCGGCCCACGAGGTGTTTCTGCTCGTTGATTTCGTTCATTTTGGCAACGAGGTTCTCGGCCACGCGGTGACGGAATTCCTTCACGGTGTCCACACCGGCAGCCTCAAGCAGTTCGGAGAATTGCGGACCGACGCCGTTGATGCGCATCAAATCGGCGTGGTTGGCCCATGTGAGCACCAGTTTCGGGGAGATGCCGGTCTTCTCCGCCAAGGCGGCACGTCCGGCGGGTTTCTTGGCGGCTTCCAACAGTTCCTCAACCGTGTTGATGCCAGCTTCCGTCAGTTTCGCGGCGTAAACATCGCCGATTCCTTCTACGTCAATAATTTTGTAACTCATAACCATTTATTTTTTTAAATTCCGACCGCAAAGATACATTTTTCTTAATATCTTGCAAAATTTTATATTTTTGCCGCACTTTTTTTTCAACCACCCCGAACCAATCAACAACTATAAACTATAAACTATAAACAAACTATAACCCAATATAAACTATAAACTATAAACAAACTATAACCCAAAAACTATAAACCAAAGCTTCAATAACCAATAACCTATAACCCATAACCATTATGAGAAGAATCATCAACCCCTGGATAGGCAACACACACGGATACAACTGTTTCGGCTGCAACCCCGGCAACCCGCAAGGCGTGCAAATGCACTTCTACTGGGACGGGGAGCAAGTGGTCTCCGTCTGGAAGGCGAACCCGAACTTCGTGAGCTGGATCGACACGCTGCACGGCGGCATCCAGGCCACGTTGTTGGACGAGATCTGCGGGTGGGTGGTCTTCTACCAACTGCAGACCTCCGGGGTGACGGCGAAGATGGAGATGCGCTACCGCAAGCCGGTGAGCACCTTGTGGCCGTACATCCGTCTGAACGCCCAATTAGTGGAACAGCGCCGCAACCTCGCCATCGTGCACGGCGAGATCCTCAGTCCCGATGGGGTGTGCTGCGCCGAGTGCACCTGTACCTATTTTATATATAGCGGCGAGAAGGCGATAGAGATGGGATACATCCCCGCACGTCTCGCCGAGGAGGAAGTCACGTTCGAAGAGGCAATCCTCCTATTAGGCCAAACCTCGTAGGGACGGCGCCAACGGCGCGTATCAATTATTTCCCCATTTCGACACGTTTGCCTGTATATATTTGGCGATACGGTTCATTTCTGGTGCATTACGGACGATTCGATCATGAAATCGTGCCTGCCACGCAAACGGGATATGGGATTGCATGGCATATTTCGTCACACGGCTTTTAATTCCGCCAACGACCACGGATAACCAACTATGCATACGATTCAGGATGTATTCCTGCGTGCTCCTGGATGATTGAGACGCGCCGGTGGCGCTGTCTCTACACAGACGTGACGGCGACGCCGTCTCTATGGACTGGGTTGGCGTATGCGCATACGGAATCTTTTCCGGGTCTATTATTATCAACAAATGAACATGGTCAGGCATCACTACCCAAAACGGTATTTGGGCGTAAGGATGGCGGACACTGACATCACGGATTTCCTGGTCCGTATATTCGCCGATTTTCGACAACATCATCTCCCCTCCAACAATTTCGCCAAGGGAGTGCTGGCGATTCTTCGTGCAAAAAGTGACAAAAAATATCCCATCATCATAGGAATGCCATTGTGCCCGCGACGATTCAATCCGATATTTTCCTCTGAATTTTTCTTGTTTTTTCATTTTGATTTCATTAATAATAAATTTGTTTTCGATAAATTTTATTTTATTTTAACGACGGCAAAAATAATATTTTTTTAATTATTCAATCATTATTTTTTTAATTTTTTTCCATTCACGATCTGTACAGACGGCGCCAACGGCGCGTCTCTTCAGGACGGCGCCAACGGCGTGTGCCGGTGGCGTATCGGCAGCGGGCCGATGGCATATCGGCAGCGGGCCGATGGCGTATCGGAGGCGTGCCGGCGGCGTATCGGCAGCGTGCCGATGGCGTATCGGAGGCGGGCCGGCGGCGTATCGGAGGCGTGCCGATGGCGTATCGGAGGCGGGCCGATGGCGTATCGGAGGCGTGCCGATGGCATATCGGAGGCGGGCCGATGGCGTATCGGAGGCGGGCCGATGGCGTATCGGAGGCGGGCCGATGGCGTATCGGAGGCGGGCCGATGGCGTATCGGAGGCGGGCCGATGGCGTTTCGGAGGCGGGCCGATG
>Ga0310691_10002780_pt1 | contig 22270 bp, 13 predicted proteins | sample 176DNAGHGlowgp2_FD_203887 | JGI IMG/M metagenome (GOLD analysis project Ga0310691, IMG submission 203887) | Sheep rumen microbial communities from Palmerston North, Manawatu-Wanganui, New Zealand - 1766 DNA GHGlow gp2 (v2) (version 2) | ecosystem: Host-associated > Mammals > Digestive system >...
AAACCTTGACTCCTGGAAGATCGCGTGCCTGGAACTTAGGGAATGAGTTGAGCATGATAGATGTAACCTGGTGGTCAACGTATGGGTTGTCGAAACGCTCCAATACGTCAGCAGCAAACTTCTGCAGCTCGTCCATAGGCAGGTTGAGGGTCTGCATCAGCTCGTCATACTGTACCTTCTTAATATACTTGCCTACAACCTCATCGTGCAGTGCGTCGCGTACGATGTTGATGCCTGAGAGGTAAGCAACTGGTGAAAGAACGGTGTGAGGGCCGTTGAGCAGTGTAACCTTACGCTCGTGGTATGGAGCCTCAGACTCTGCAATGAGAACGTGCAGGCCAGCTTGGTCAGCTGGGAACTCGGCGCGAAGCTCCTCGCATGTCATATTCTCTGGGCGCTCAATTACCCAAAGGTGGAATATCTCAGCCTGAACTACGAGGTTGTCCTTGTAACCGATCTTCTCCTGTATCTGTGCGATGTCCTTGCGTGGGAATCCTGGTACGATACGGTCAACGAGTGTAGCACAAACGTAGTTGTACTTCTCAAACCACTCCTTGAATCCCTCATAGTCCTTACCGAGGTCTTCCTTCCACAGTTCGATGTACTTGCGGATGCAGTCCTTAAGGTGGTGACCGTTAAGGAAGATAAGCTCACAAGGCATGATGATAAGACCCTTAGAAGGATCACCGTTGAAGGTCTGATAACGACGGTAGAGCAACTGAACGAGCTTACCTGGGTATGAAGATGCAGGAGCGTCAGAAAGCTTGCATGATGGATCAAATGCGATACCAGCCTCAGTAGTGTTAGAGATTACGAAGCGAATCTCTGGCTGCTCAGCAAGTGCCATGTATGCCCAGTTCTGTGCGTATGGGTCAATACCGCGGCTGATTACGTCGATACGGTCGAGCTGGTTGACAGCCTCACCATTGAGACGTCCCTGAAGGTTGACGTGGTAGAGACAGTCCTGACCATTGAGCCACTGAACCATACCCTTGTCGATTGGCTGAACTACGACAACAGAGCCGTTGAAGTTAGTCTTAGCGTTCATGTTCCAGATAATCCAGTCAACGAATGCGCGTAGGAAGTTACCCTCGCCAAACTGAATAATCTTCTCAGGTGCAGCGCTCTTAGGTGCGGTCTGCTTGTTGAGTGATTTTAGTTGTGCCATTGTACTTTTGTTTTGTTTTATTTTTATTGGTTTCTTTATTTACCGGGAAAAACCTGTTTTTCAGTCGTATTAATGTTATAGTACCTGTCAACTGGCAGACACTCACAGTGCAAATGCAAAGTTAACAAAAAAAAACGAAACGAGGAAGCCTTTTGGCTATCTTCTTTCTTAATTTAGTTTTTTTTAACCTCTTGCGGTGACTATTGTCGAAGCAATGGTTTGTAGGGCTTATTTTCCGAACTCCTTTTTGAATACAATACCGATGCCTTGCGTGTTGAGGGAGTTCCTCGTAAAGTAGCGGTCGTTTGCTTGGTTATATACCTTCAGCGATACGTTTCCGTTAGGTGTCAACAGGTATTGTATATCAAAGTCGCCAATGAAACTCTTTGAGTTTGTCATTATGTTGTCTCTGTATCCGAACTGTCCATTGAATACAAGTCGGTTGTTGAACATCCTGCCACTCAGCGTTCCTTCATACTCTGCATTGCTTAATCCGTCGGTGCCTGTTGCTATGTTCGCTCCGAAAGACCATTTGTTGCTGCCTATCAGTTGGTTGAGCACTTGGTTCAGCTGTTGTGAGAATGTACCGCTGAGGAAGCTCTGCATGGCGAGTGCCGTTTGTCCGGTCTGTTCACTGTCGGGGTTTGTATTTACGTTTGTGGCATAGAATCGTCCGATAGCCAGCAGGTAGAGCACCTGTTGGTTCATTGATTCTTCGCTGTTAATTATGGAGTACACCATTTGGCGTGCATCGCTGCTCAGTGATGGCAGGTCAAGACTGAAGTTCACTGCAGGTTTGCCGGCAGTGCCAGTGATGTTCATTATGCAGTTCACAGGCACGTTGTTTGCCTTGAATGAACTGCCTATGTTAAGGTCGGCAAGTGATACGCTGTTCAGCTGATATGCCGCCGTCATACGCAGGGTGGCATCGAATGGATCGCCTCCGAATGCTATCACGCTTCCCTTCTGGAAGGCAAAGTCACGGCGCAGGATATTCTGTATGGTCATCTTGTATATGCCGTGGTCTATCTCGTAGTTGCCGAATATCTCGAAAGCACCTTTGTTATAGAAACTTATACGTAGTCCGCCATTGCCATAAAGGTCTATGTAATCGCCTGTTGCAGCATCCATTATTAAGTGTAGCCTTGCATCTGGCGTTACGTTTACCATGAAGTTCATGCGTATGTTGGTGCGTTTGTTGCCAGAGTTGATGGGGTCGTCGTCGGATGGAGAGTCCGAGACGTTCTTTTTAATATATATGGAGTCATTGTCCTGTTTGTCGTTTATACTTCCCCATGTTATGAATTCCTGTGACGTGATTGCGTCAGGCGATGCTGCGTTATATATTATGTAGCTGTCTTTCAGTGCGGTGGCGTAGGCATTTATATTCAGTTCATTACCCTGTCCCTTTATCATTACAGCACCACGTATTATGGCAGCCCCACAGAAGGTGGAGCCGTCTGTCAGGGTAGGGAAGTCGTATGCCAGCAGTTTGTCGGTCTTTGCTGTCACGTCGTATGTCATGCTGCCCAAATGTTTGTGGTGTATGCCTCCGGTGACAAGTGCCGTGTTGCCATACTTATCTATAATAGGAGCATCGTTGAATTGTATGTCTCCAGGTACAAGTCGCACTGTGTCTCCCGGTAGTATGTATCGGCAGTTGGTTGACGATACTGTCACTGCTCCGTTGGCTACTATCTCACCGGTCAGCTCAAGTTCGCTCAGCAGTCCGTGCAACTTCACTTCACCGTTGCCGTGCAGGTCGATGTCAGAGAGGAAAGAGCCGCAGAAGTTCTGCATGAACTCCAGACGGGTGTTCTCTGCCTTTATGTTAAGTTCTATGTCGTTGCGTTGTGGCGATATGTATCCGTTTACGAGAGTCTGTGCATTGGCGTCAGGGTCGTCAGCAACGGCATTGATGTCTATTTGCTGCGACTTGTTGCTGTATGTGGCATCAGCATGCAAGGTACCCATGCGGCCAAACTGGAATAGGAAATCCTCCACGTCAAGGTGTGCATTGGCGTTCATGTCGCCAAGTATGCCGTGTGCCACGGCTCTGCCGGTGGCTTTGCCGTCGAATGCCACAGATGTGAAGTTCACCAACTTCAAGATGTAGCTTATGTCGATATCTTTGAGGTCGGCTACTATGGAGTCTTGCACTGATTTAGACACGGTGCCGTTGACATAGACGTGCTGTGAGGCGTTGCCGATGTTCAGGTTGTCTATGGTGAGTATGTTGTTGCTGTATGCTATGCTTTTCGACGTTATGTTGAAGATGGTGTCGCCCACCTCGAAGTCTGAGTGTGGTATGCTCACCTCAAAAGCGTTGCCTGTCAATGTGCGGTGGAAGTGAGTATGTGTGTTCAGCGTGCCGCGGAATATGTTCGGGCGCATGTTGTTCCATGTCAGCGTACTTATGAGATTATTGTCGCTTGCCTGGCATTCAAGATTCAGTTTTATGGCCCCGTCTTTTTCCTGCAGTGATGTAGTTAGCGAGCCGTTAAGGCTGTTGGCAGGTGTCCAGAGGTTAAACTGGGTGTCGTTGAGTCGTGTGCCGTTAATGTTTATGGATGGTAGGTTCAGCTTAATGTTGGCAAACTGCTCGTCATCGTTCACCACTCCGTTGATGGTCAGTGGCTGTGTTATGTCAACGTCAATGCCGGTAAGTTGCCTTATGAACTGTAGGTTATTTACTGTGGCGTTGATACTGTAGTTGTTGTGTGTGTGTGTGAAAGGTGGCAGTCCAGGTACCGAAGGCAGGTGCGTAACTATGAGATTGGTAATGGACTGTGGCAGGGTCGACAGTTTTATGTCACCCTCCATGTTCATATCGGCGAAATCGGTATGCAGGCTTACCATGCGATGCTCGTCTTGCTTACCTTCGACGGTCAGTGTGATGTTGTTGAGTGTAGCATTCTGTTTTGCCAGGTGCAGGTCTTTTATCTCCACTGTACCCTCAATGTCGTCTATTGACTTCGTTTGTGTTGCGGCGTTAAGCTCTGCCGTGAAACTGATGTTAGGGTCGTTTATGCCGATGTTGCCGTTAAACTCATTGTTGGCGAACTTGCCATCGATGTCGATGTTGGTGTATTTCTGACTGTTATAAGTTACCTCGTCTATGTGTCCTTTCGCGTTTAGCGCCGTTATCTGCTTATTGTCGAGCAGGCTGCCGCTCATGGTCATGTCGCATCGCAGCATGCCCAGGGTGTTGTCGTTGAGAATCTGGGCAAGGTTCAGTCCGTCGGTGTTTATGTCAGCCTTTATCTCTGCCGTGCGACCGTTGATCTTTTCGTATGTGGCATTGATGTTTGCCCCGCCGGCTTTGCTCGTCTCAACGTCAGCTTTCAGGCTATATGTACCTTCCTTGCATACGTGAGCGTCGCATTTTGCACTGATGTCGCCCAGTCGCAGTAGTTGTTCCGGCAGCGATACTTCAGATGAGATAGCGGAGAGTATATCGTCAGACACGAACAGACGCCTGACCTTCACGTCAGAGCAATAGTTCCCGAATAGATTAGTTGCGGTAGTCGATGCGTCAAGTGACACATTGGCTGATTTCTTGCTGTTAAGGTTTAGGTTGGTGTGTAGGTTACCATCGCTGAGATCTGCGTCTGCATCAAGTGTCATTATAGGCAGTGTGTTTGCGATTTTCTGTCCCAGCAGCGGTGCGAAGTCTTTTGCGGATATTGATGAAGCGTGTATCTTACCGTTTGCCTTTATCGAATTCTTGTCTATGTCACCGCCTATGCTGCTGAAAGACGTCGTCAGTTTGTCAATCTCTATGCTCGTCTCTGGCATGATCAGTGCGAAGTCCTTTACCTCCAGAGTGTGGATGTTGCCTTGGACGGAGTACAGCAGGTCGCTTGTAAGGTTGTCAATGTGTAGTCCGCTTGCCTCCGTCACAGACAGTTTTTTGATGCTTGCATTCAGCTCATTGTCCGTAATGTGGTTGATGATGAGATGCGACGAAATCTTTGACAGGGCTATATGGTGTGGCGACAGTCGTCCGTTCACCTTCGGCATGTCGAGTCTGTCGTAGGTCAGCGCACCATTTCTTATTATCAGCGAAGCAATGTGTAGGTCGAGTGGTGTCTTTTCGCTGCTTCCTGATGACAGGGAGTCTATGAGGAACTGGCAGTTGAGCGGCGAATTGGCATCCTTCTTATAAAGGCTCACCCGCGTTCCGAACAACTGTGCCGACGATATGGAAATCTTTCCGTCAAGCAGTGGCAGCAGTTCTATGGCAGCAGATATTCTGCCTGCCTTCAGCAACTGCTGTCTTGCTTGGTCATATATCAGCACGTCGTCTATTATCACACGGTTGAACAAACGCAGGTCAACCGTGCCAATCTCCACATCGCTCCCGATCTTGCTTTCAAGTGCACTCTCTATGTTGTCTGCCACATACGCCTGCACGGCAGGAGTGCGCAGTAGTACGAACCCCAGCATATACAGTGTTGCCAGAGTCGTTATCACGAAATAGATTATATATTTGAGAGCTTTTTTCAAGAAAGTATTGATTTTCGGGGTGTATTGTAGCGCATGCTATGGGTGTCACTCAGAAAATATTCTTGACCCCACTCTTACGTGGTTTGATCCGCACTCCTGTGCCAACAGATAGTCGTGGCTCATGCCGTATGACTTGACGGCGAATGCTTCGTCGTTGGCAAAATACTGTGCCTTTATCTCATTGTAGAAGTCGTTGGCTGCAAGGAACTCTTTCTTTATCTCATCCTCGTCGTCGGTATTGCTCGCCATCATCATTATGCCGCATATCCTCACGTGGCTCATGTTCTTCCATTCGCCTTCCTTCAGCATAGCCCTGCACTCATCCAGTGTCATGCCGCTCTTGGTCTCCTCTTGTGCAAGATGCAACTCCAGCAGTATGTCTATTACCCTGTTGTATTTCTCTGCCTGTTTCTCTATCTCCTTCATGAGCTTCAGTGAGTCCACTGCCTCAATCATGGTGATGTATGGAGCAATGTACTTCACCTTGTTGGTCTGTAGATGACCAATGAAGTGCCACTGTATGTCTTTCGGCAATGTGTCATACTTCACGCGCAGTTCCTGCTCACGACTTTCTCCAAAGATGCGTTGTCCTTCAGCGTAGGCTGCCTCTACAGCCTCTACTGGGTGATATTTACTTACGGCAACGAGGCACACGCCGTCTTTCAGACTAGCGCGTACCTCATTAAGATTATCCTTTATCATATCCTCTGTGAATATAATTTGTTATGCTTCTACGTTCTCAGCTTCTGTTTCTGTCTCTGCCTGCATTTCGGCGTTCATGGCATCCTCGTATTCTGGTCTGTCGTCCTCCACTACTTTGTTTACGTGCTTTGTGCCGTCGTGCTCAAACACGTCCATGAGCGTGGTCTCAGCCACTGATGCCAGCTTCCAGTCCTGCATGCCGGTGTTCATTACCTCTTCTACGTTCTTCACTGCGTTCTGCAGCGTGTTGCTCTGCACCAGGTAGTTCACTGCCGACAGTTTTTCCTTGCCGCTTTTCTCATCGATGATGATGAACTGCAGCTTCACCTTGTACCACTTGTCGTCGTTGTGGTTGTCGCTGAAGAAAACCTCCTTGTACGGAGCCTTCTTTATGTCGGTAATCACGAAGTCGCCTGTTATGTAAGCGCTCATCTCCTCTGTTATTGTCTCCTCCGCTTCGGTGAAGGTAAGGGCATCGACCACGTAAGCCTCGGTAGTCTTCTTCTGCATGCCGTCCTCCATCATCTTCTCGTAACGGATTTTGGTCTCAAACCATTCTGCTGTTCTTGATCTCATAATATGTTATATAGTTGTTGCGTTTTTATATTTTTCGTAAATCTCCGCAAAATTACAAAAAATATATGACACAGCCAAAAATAATCAGTTTTTTATTTTAGAACCTACCTTAACTTTCACAAGCTTTGCCTGCTCCTTTTCCCTCCTTAAAACTCTGTATCATTCTGTATGCTATGGAGCCCGGCTGCGGTGTGTTAGGACATTCCCTTGGCAGGAACCATCCAATGTCTGCCAGTTCGCCATCTTGTGGCTGAGGCTCTCCGCTTTCCCATTCTGCGGTGAATGCGATCATTAGCTGTGAGGGGAAAGGCCAGCTTTGCGTACCGAAATACTGTATGTTCTTCACCTTTATGCCTGTCTCCTCCATTAGTTCGCGCCTTACGGCATGCTCTGCCGTCTCACCAGTCTCCATGAAACCTGCGATACACGCATAGATGTCATTATTGCGCTGATTGTGGCGGGCAAGCAACATCTTGTTGCCTTTCCTCACCAATACTATCACGCAAGGCTCTATGCGAGGAAACACGATTTTGCCGCATTCGCTGCATACCAATGCCGATAGCTCTGCGTGTGGTTCCAGTTTGCCGCCACACTTCACGCAGTGGCGTGTGTCGTTCGTCCAACTTGCCATGCCCTTGGCACGAAACAGTTGCATGTACTCTTCGTCTTCCATGTTCATATCACATGCATGCAGTCTTACCTGCACCGTCTCATAGCCGTCGGGTAGGGGATTGTTCCCTGCCATCATCCATGTAATGTCAGCTTCTGGTTCGCTCCATATCTCGCCTCCGTCAGTGTTTTCGCGCAACACTGTCAGGTCGTCCATGGTCAATGTTTTCCTGTCCTTCCTCAGTATTATGTCTTTGCCATGAAAGACAAAGACGGCATTCTCTATAGTCTCAGTATTTCTTTTCAGCATTATTTTTTGTTGTCAATATCCTTTATTTTGTACTGCCATAATGTACACGTTCGTTTCTCTTGATTTTCTTTCTCCAATGGATTGAAATGATTCTTTTTACAGAGCACTACTTACTGATCCTCTGTCCCTGCGCATTGTAGCATTCGCCATTCTTCTTGACTACCACACAGCCGTCTTTTACGAACTTGCATGCTGACACCTGACGTGCATCGCTGGTGACGGTTTCAATGGCATTGGTGGCTGCAGGGCGCTCATAAGGCCCCAGGTCACGTGCCGTGCCAGTGATATTTCTCTCCAAGAAAGGAAAGTCTTCTACCAGTTTTGACCATACACCGTTAATCTGGTCAAGCTCAGCATTACCGGCATCCACCATTTTGCTGTCGCTTACAAGGCGACCGAACTTACGAGGCATCGAGCCATCGATACTGCGCGGCAACAGTGCATCATCCTCCGCCAGCGAGATGAAGTCTTCTGCATTGATGCCTGTAACAAGATGGTTGCTCCAACCTAATTCTGATTTCGGTGTCGCAACGGCATTATAGTCGTCTTTTCCTACATTGATCTCTTGATTGCCAAGACATATATTGTTGTAATAAAATGTCTTTGCATCAGAACCGCCACTCTCAAACATATAGTCGTAACCGTTGTCGAATGCCAGACAGCCTACCAGTACGTGACCGTCTTTGTGGCTGTTACAGTCGAAACCTTTCACCGAACTGCTCTTGTTGCAACCGAAGGCGATGCAGTTGAAGGCATAGTGTACGCCCTTTGAAGAACCTCCTTTGCCATTGCCGCCGAGTTTGATGCCGTTGCCGTTGCCCGAGAAAGAGGCTGAGGTGTCGAGGTAATCCTTCACCCAGGTGTGGTCACTGGATTCACCCGACTTCCATGCCCAGCATTCTGCCAGGACGACATCATAGTCGGTTTCATAGAGGTCCCACGCGTCATCGCTGTTGCGCCATGCACGACAGCGTATGAAACGGTTGCCTATGCCGTTGTGCATCTTACAGGCAAAGCCGTCGGCATCAGAACCATAGTTGTCGTCGCAGTCGCAATTGTGGTGTGAGTCACAGTCGATGATGTCGTTGTATGAACAATATGAACCGTCATTTTGTGAGATGCCGGGAAAACTCTCGCTGAAGTCATGTCCGAAGCCCAGTTGTATACCTGTATCGAGGTTGTATGAAAACTCGCAGCGCTCAATACGGTTGTGGCTGCCCTCGAGCTTGATGCCATTGTCAGCAGCGTGCATGATGTGTATGCCGAATATGATGTGGTAGTCACCTGTGAGCAGGATGCCGCGGTCGCCCACATTCTTCGTTTGCCTGTTACAGTCAAGCAACTGTTGCTCGAAGTCGAAGACGGGCTTCTCTCCGTCGGCACAGCGAATGACGATAGGCTTGTCCTCAGAGCCTTTCTTGTCCATTCGTATGGTGAGTTTGCCGTCACTGCCATACTTGTCGATTTTATATGTGCCTCCCTTGCAGATGATATGGTCGCCTGCCTGTGCTTCGGAATATGCCACGGCAAGGTTATACCAGGGCTTGTTCTCAGAGCCGTCACCCATAACGTCGTTACCGGCAGGCGATATATAATAGGTGTGTCCCGTAGCTGCAGGAATAGGTTTGTATGGTACCCACACACCATCTGTGACATAGGTTGGGTCATCTGGGTCAACGTCTGAAACAGTGCTGCCACCCTCAGTAGGATGGGTCACCTTGAAATCGTCTATGTAAACATTGGATGCAGAACAAAGGATGCGGAACTTCACGCCAACGCTGTTCTCCAGGTCTGTCACTTTCTTGCTCCAAGAACTGAATGACGATGATGAGCTCTGTATGACAAACGTCTCGATGTCTGTCCATGTACTGCCTCCGTCGGTTGAGTAACTAACTGTGACGGGCTTGTTTGAGCCACCAGAACGATAGCCGAAACTTACTTTTGCAGGTTTGTCGATGGCTGGCGAAATGACATAGGCATTGCTACTGTTAAACTTTACCGACTTTACACCGTTGGAAGTGTTTGCTCCCACACCATTTACCACCCATGCGCCAGAAGGCAGGGTGACATTCGTCGCACTACTGTAGTTGCCAGTGAATGTGTTGAAATCCTCAGTGAATTCCGATTCTGCTGCCTTTGTCATGATGGCGACAAGCAACAAGGCTATACTTGATAATATTTTCTTCATATCTAACTTCTGGGGTTAGTAATAATCATTGTTTCTTTGGGTGTGCTTATGGTTTCAAACTGTTTGTCATTAAAGGTTCTCTAAACCTTAAAATGAAAAAGCCATTGCAAAGGTAACTAAAATATATTTAATTACAAAATATAATAAAGTTTTTTTACCTTTTAGAACTTGTTTGCTTGTCACTGCAAGAATTCTAAATTTACGGTCAGTCCATTGTTAAAGTTTTTTGTTATTTTACAGCAGGGAGATTAGTTTGCGGATAAAATCACTTTGTCACTAAAAAGCCTGTTTATGTGACAAAGTGATTTTTTGGAACCTTCAACTATATTATGCAAAATAGAAAAAACTGATGTCGAAAACAGGTGTGAAAATGCCCAGGTTGGTAAAATATATTGTCCGAGTTGGTAAGATTCATCGTGTTTTACCAACTCGGACAACGTAATTAGATAGCTTTTTCGCTGTAATTTGATATCTTTTACATCGTAAAAGCTATGCTTTTACATTGTAATTTGATAGCTTTTACAATTCAGGAAAAACCCCGTTGCTGATTATCAGTGAGTTACGGACGATAAAATTTTGCCCGAATTTCAAAATAATTTCCCGTCGCTGGATTTTATCGCAAGGAAATCGAGGTTGCAAAAATCAAAGTGTAAGGAAAACGGGTGATATTATTACAAAATGATTTGTTCTCCGTCCCACGCTCCTTCAGAGCAAAATATGGCACTTTTTACGTTTATTTGAAAAAAAATATGTACCTTTGTACGCAAAAAGGAAATAACTCGGACTTACGGAATGACAACAATGACAAATCAACTGAAACTATGGATGACCGCCGCTATCATCGCAATCTGCGGCACAACGGTGTTTGCATCATGCACGACAAACGATGACTATCCGGCGGAGAAACAGCCAACCATAGAGCGTATAGTGAAGCGCGGCACGTTGCTGGTTGGAACCACGGGCGACTATCGTCCGTTGTCGTATCGCGAGGCCGACGGCAACTATTGGGGCTTCGGCATTGAGATGGCGCAGAAGATAGCCGAGCGTATCGGCGTAGGTATAGAATATGTACAAACCTCATGGCCTACGCTGACTGCCGACGTGCAGGCAGAACCACAGATATTCGACCTTGCCATTGGCGGCATCACCATTACCGACACACGAAAGGAGACGATGCTGATGAGCGATGGCTATTTGGCCAATGGTAAGACCATCCTATGCCGTACCGCCGATGCCGACCGCTACCAATCTCTTGCAGATTTAGACAAGGCGGAGGTGCGAGTGATGGTGAACCCGGGAGGACTAAACGAGAAGTTTGCCAACGGGCACCTGCCTCATGCCACCATCATCGTCTGGCAGAAGAATGAGGAAATTCCTAATCAGGTGGCAGAGGGCAATGCTGATGTTATGATTACCGAAATCACTGAGGCTCCGTGGTATGTGCAGAACGACTCGCGCCTCGCCGCACCGCTTATCGGTAATCCCTTCACCCATGGCGAGATTGGTGTGCTGATGCGCAAGGGGCAGGACGACCTTCTCGCCCTTGTCAATACCGTCATCGCTCAGATGAAGGCCGACGGCACCCTTCGCAAATTGCATGAAAAGTATGGACTAATCTATAGATATTAAAATTAGTAATTTGAATTCCATCTGTATTTTATTTTTTTTAACAATTGGGTTGTGGGTTATAATACTATTTTTTTGTACTTTTGCACACAAGTAATGAATTAACCACAACTTGTACGACACTAAAATGTCACGACTTAAACATTTTTATCAAAGAGTGCACTATATTCCCCTATTCATATTATTATTGACAATAGGGATGAATATGTGTTTCACTTCATGCAAACACCTTGGCGCCTCGCTATTGGACACAGAGACGTCTGCATTCAAGGAATATAAGGATTCTATTGACACACTGCGCATGCATAAATGCCTGACGGCGGCAATGCAGGGCGACACTACCCGCTGGAGGGCAGACTTGGCCGTAAAGCACCGCTACGACAGTCTTGCCGCCACTGGTGACTGGGCTGTGTGGTTTGACGAAGAAGGTGTGTCGGAAGATGCTGACGCTTTGTTGGAATACCTACGCACCGAACTGCCTGCCAACGGACTTGATGCCCGGTCTTTCCTTACCTCACAGATAGAGGAAGACCTTGACATCATACATAAACTAGCATTCGACTCGGTAAAGCAGAGTATCAACGAAGTTCTGCCACGACTGGATTATAACCTGTCTAAAGCCTACGTACGATACGTGGCTGGCATGAGATATGGTTTCGTAAGACCAGACAAACTGTTTAACAAGCTGTATATAAGGCAAGACAGAGGATACTATGCGCATCTCTTCGACTACGAGATAAAAGCCCCAGCTTACGGAGAGGTGATACAGAAGATGACGGAGGAGGACAGGATAGACTATCTTACGAGTTCACAGCCAACGTCATACATATACAAGGATCTGCAGGAGCACTTGAAGAAGTGCACTGACAAGGATGAGCGCCGTAAGACTGCTGTCAACATGGAGCGGTGCCGCTGGAAGATAAAACATCCGGAGAAGGGACAGCGCATGGTATTGGTAAACCTGCCCTCGCAACAACTGTGGGGCATAGGTGGCAAGGAACCCCTCTCTATGAAGATATGCTGCGGTGCATGGGATACAAAGACACCGCTGCTATGCAGTCAGATAGGCTACATACAGGTAAACCCGGAATGGAGCATTCCGCCAAAGATAGTAGAGAGCGACTTCTCACGCCACGTTGGCGACTCTGCATGGTTTGCACGTCATCAATATTTCGTAGTGAACCGCAAGACGGGCGATACGCTCAATATAGCAAGTATAGGCGCAAGTGGCATGAAAAACCAAGGACTGCGTTTCGTACAGCGAGGCGGTGCTGGCAATTCGCTTGGAAGAATAGTGTTCAGGTTTCTCAACAATTTCTCTATATACCTGCACGACACCAATCAGAAATATGTGTTTGACCGCGACAGGCGAACTGTGTCACATGGCTGCGTGAGAGTAGAGAAACCGTTTGAATTGGCAAGTTTCATGTTGCCTGACGTAGATGACTGGACGCTTGACCGCCTGCGTATATCAATGGATATACCACCTGTAACGGAGCGTGGCATGAAGTGGCTGAAGGACCATGTAGGCAGCCCTCGCCCATACAAGCTGCTGGCCTACCATGCCATAACGCCAAAGATGCCTATATATATAGTATATTATACCGTATTCCCTAATCCGGAAACAGGAGTGATAGAGACCTGGCCAGACTTCTACGGCTATGACAAACCAATAAAGGAGGCTATGAACAGTCTGTTGCCGGAATAACAATGAAAATTTTACGAAAGACACACTAATAGACATGATAAAGGAAACACAAGTACGCGTAACGCCACAAGTGGCGTACAATGAACAGAACATAGCGGAATACATAAGCCGCGAAATGGCAATAGACCGCCGCACCATAACACACGTGAGGGTGAAGAAGAAAAGCATCGACGCCCGACAGAGACAGGTATATGTAAACCTTACACTGCAGGTGTATATCAACGAGATGCCACAGGACGAAGAATATGTCAAGACAGAATACCCCGACGTCAGCAACGGCAGGCAGGTCATAGTGGTCGGTGCTGGTCCGTGCGGACTGTTTGCCGCCCTGAGGCTGATAGAACTTGGCTGCCGCCCTGTCGTCATTGAGAGAGGAAAGGACGTGCGCGAACGCAAGAAGGATCTTGCCTTGATAAAACAACAGCAAAGGGTTGACAGTGAATCCAACTACTGCTTCGGCGAAGGTGGTGCCGGTGCCTACTCTGACGGAAAGCTATACACACGAAGCAAGAAACGAGGCAATGTTGACAAGATTCTCAACGTCTTCTGCCAGTTTGGTGCCTCCACCAGCATACTGAGCGATGCCCACCCACATATAGGCACGGACAAGTTGCCAAGGGTAATCGAGGGCATGCGCAACCAGATTATAGCAAGCGGTGGCGAGGTGCATTTCCAGACAAAGATGACACAGTTGTTGATTACGGGTGACAAATGTGACGGACTGATAGCCGTTACCGCCGATGGCATGACAAAGGAGTTCAAGGGACCGGTAATCCTTGCCACTGGTCACAGCGCGAGGGACGTTTATCGCTACCTTGCCACCTCAGGCATAGAACTGGAGGCGAAGGGCATTGCCGTAGGCGTAAGGTTGGAGCATCCGTCTGAGGTGATTGACAGGATACAGTATCATAACCCGCAAGGCAGGGGTAAGTATCTGCCTGCTGCAGAATACTCCTTCGTGACACAGGTTGATGGCAGGGGCGTATATTCTTTCTGTATGTGTCCTGGCGGTTTCATCATTCCTGCCGCCACCGACAAAGAGCAGATCGTTGTAAACGGAATGTCACCAAGTAACCGTGGCGGCAAGTGGAGTAACTCCGGCATGGTGGTTGAGGTAAGGCCTGAGGACATCAAGCCTAACAAAGAAGAAGGCAAAGAAAACGAGGCCTTGAAGGTGATGCACTATCAAGAACAGTTAGAACGTATGTGCTGGCAGCAAGGCAACATGAAACAGACTGCGCCGGCACAACGTATGGCTGATTTCGTAAAAGGCAAGATTAGCTATGACTTGCCACAGACCAGCTATGCACCCGGTGTGATATCATCTCCATTGCACTTCTGGATGCCTGGCGAGATTGCGGGCAGACTGCGTAAAGGCTTTGAGCATTTCGGAAGACAACGTCGTGGCTTCCTTACAAACGACGCTCTGATGATAGGTGTCGAGACCCGCACGTCGGCTCCTGTTCGTATAATACGCGACAATGAGACCCTGCACCACATAAGGATAAGCGGACTGTTCCCTGCCGGTGAAGGCGCAGGGTATGCCGGCGGTATCGTCTCTGCCGGTGTTGACGGCGAAAGAGCTGCTGAAGCCGCCGCCAAACAGTAATCCATAAACGGCATACAGCCTCCTTTGGCACACCTTTTGCATAATATCGTGCCAGAAAATAGTTTTTAATACATAAATAATATTATGGCAAAAGGAAATATTGGGGTTACTACCGAGAACATCTTCCCCGTCATCAAAAAGTTTCTCTATTCAGATCATGAGATATTCCTGCGTGAGATGGTCAGCAATGCAGTTGATGCTACGCAGAAACTCAAGACTCTCGCCGAGAAGGGCGATTTCAAGGGTGAGATAGGCGATACGAGCGTGCGCATAAACCTTGACAAGGAGGCTGGCACACTGACTATCTCTGACCATGGCATAGGAATGACCGAAGAGGAGATTGACCGCTACATCAACCAGATAGCTTTCTCTGGCGTTACTGACTTCCTTGAGAAATATAAGGACAATGCCAATGCTATCATAGGTCACTTCGGACTTGGTTTCTACTCTGCCTTCATGGTTGCAGACAAGGTTGACATCATCACGAAGTCTTACAAGGATGGTGCACAGGCAGTGAAATGGTCATGCGACGGCAGTCCTGAATATGAGATAGAGAATACTGACAAGGCTGAGCGTGGCTCTGACATCGTGCTCCATATCAGCGATGACTGCAAGGAGTTCCTTGAGAAGGAGAAGATTACCAGTCTGCTCAACAAATACTGCAAGTTCATGCCGGTAAACATCGTGTTCGGCAAGAAGCAGGAGTGGTCTAAGGAACAGAGCAAGATGGTTGATACCGAGGAGGACAACATTATTAATAATGTAGAGCCTCTGTGGACAAAGACACCGTCAAGCCTTAAGGATGAGGACTACAAGTCTTTCTATCGTACACTGTACCCAATGCAGGATGAGCCTCTCTTCTGGATTCACCTGAACGTTGACTTCCCATTCCATCTTACAGGTGTGCTTTACTTCCCACGCATACAGTCTAACATCGACCTGCAACGCAACAAGATACAGCTGTATTGCAATCAGGTGTTCGTGACCGACCAGGTAGAGGGCATCGTGCCAGACTTCCTCACTTTGCTCCATGGTGTCATAGACTCACCAGACATTCCGCTTAACGTAAGCCGTTCTTACCTGCAGAGCGATCAGAACGTGAAGAAGATTGCCACATATATAACAAAGAAGGTGGCAGATCGCCTCAGCGGCATCTTCAAGACTGACCGCAAGGACTATGAGGAGAAATGGGACGACCTCAAGGTGTTCATCAATTACGGTATGCTGACCGACGAGTCTTTCTATGATCGTGCCAAGGACTTCGCTCTGTTCAAGGATACAGAGGGTAAGTATTTTACATACGAGGAGTACAAGACTCTCATCAAGGACCAGCAGACTGACAAGGACGGTACGTTGGTTTACCTCTATGCCAACGACAAGGACGAGCAATATACATACATCGAGGCTGCCAAGGCTAAGGGCTACTCAGTATTGATGTTCGACGGACAACTTGACACTCCTACCGTAGGACTCTTCGAGCAGAAGTTTGAGAAATCACGTTTCACTCGCGTGGACGGCGATATAATAGACCGCCTCATCCAGAAGGAGGATGTGAAGAAAGTAGAGATGTCAGAAGAAGAAACTGCCAATCTGTCAGCGGTATTCTCTTCACAGATGCCTCAGATGGACAAGGTTCACTTCAACGTAGAGGTACAGGCTCTCGGCGCCGATGCCACACCGGCAGTCTTCACCCAGAGCGAGTATATGCGTCGTATGAAGGATATGTCAAAGTATCAGAGTGGCATGGCATTCTATGGTCAGATGCCAGACACCTATACTCTCGTACTTAACAGCGATAACGATATAGTAAAGAAGATTCTTGCCGACACTACTTCTGCCACTGAGGCTGACATCAAGCCAATCATGGCTGAGATACGCAGTCTGAAGGCACAGGAGCAGGTGCTCGAGAATGAGAAGAAGGACAAGAAGCCTGAGGAGGTGACCGACGACGAGAAGAAGCAGTTGGAGGACACTCGCAAGAAGCTTTCAGAGCAGGAGGCTAAGAAGGATGGAGTGATTACTTCTTTCGCTGCCAAGAACGACACCGTTCATCAGCTCATCGACCTTGCCCTGCTGCAGAATGGTATGCTCAAGGGCGCTGCACTCGACAAGTTCCTCAAGCGCAGCGTTGACTTGCTGAAATAAGAGACCCACCCCAGCCCTCCCTGCGAGGGAGGGAGAAGCGGTCGAAAAACTTTAGTTGTATAACCGAGAGAAAAATTCCCTCCCTCACAGGGAGGGTTAGGGAGGGTCTATGAAGGGTCTATGAAGAAACTATTCCTCATAATAACATTGATGTGGTGTTGCGTATATCTTCATGCGCAACGCCACATTGTGTTTTCTCCCGACATAGCCTCACTGCAGGTTGTGGCAGGTACACGCTGGCAGGAACTGCCTGTCATCAGACTTAACGGCAACGAGCCCATAAACATCAGTTTCGATGAACTGTCGCACGACTATCGCCGACTGACATACCGCATAACCCACCTTGAGGCTGACTTCACTGAGTCCGCCGACCTTTTTGCCAGCGACTACATAGAAGGTTTTCAGGAGGGACAGACCATAGACAATACGGAGCAGTCTATCAACACCGTACAGCTATACACCCACTACTCCCTGCAGATACCTAACCGCGAATGCAGGTTGAAGATGAGCGGCAACTACCGCGTGGATATCATTGATGATAACGAGTCGTCAGAAATCCTTGCGAGTGCCTTCTTCATGGTAACGGAAGATATAGCCAATGCCGGACTGACTTACTCTGCCAATACAGACATTGACATAAGGAAGAATCATCAGCAGGTGGAGCTGAAGGTTGACTATTCCAAGCTCCGCGCCATCGATCCACGCAGTCAGGTTAAGGGATATGTGTTGCAGAATAATCGTTGGGACAATGCCGTTACCCTGCCACAGGCAACACGCATCAACCAGCAGTACCTTGAGTGGACTCACTGCCATCCTCTGATATTCGAGGCAGGCAACGAGTATCATAAGTTTGAGATACTTGACGTGCACCTCAACTCCATGAACGTGGAAAACAACTACTGGGACGGTGAGGAGTGGCACACCCAACTGTGGCCAGACTACGACCGCCGCGCCTACGTCTATGACGAGACGCCGAAGGGCGCTTTCTTTCTCAGAAACTCAGACAACTACGAGAGCAGCGTAACGTCAGAGTATGTCAACGTACATTTCCTGCTCAAGACCGCACAGCTGCCTTACCCCTTGTATGTCAGTGGCATGTGGACCACCGACCATGACAAGGATACCTACCTTATGGAGTATGATGTCGAGAACAAGCAATATGAAGCCGTCATCCCTTTGAAGTATGGTTATTACTCTTACCATTATGTCATGCTTGATGCCAATGGTGCCCCAGCCATCCCACCGTCAGAAGGCTCGTTCTACGAAACCCGAAACACTTACACCGCCCTCATCTACTACCGTGGCAATGCTGACCGGGCAGACCGCCTCGTGGGCGTAAGCAGGTGAGCATTTCTGCATAGAAAATACGTTTTTGGTCCGAATTTTGGGAAGTTTTCGTTAATTTTTGGTCCGAATTTTGGGAACTTTCTATCGATTTTTGGTCCGAATTACGGATATTATTTATAGCTAAGCATTCAGATAGCAACCACATTATTTGAGGCAACAATATAAACAATAGACGGCTGAAGATTTCATTTCTTCAGCCGTTTATTGGTTTGATGCAAACATTATGACCAATATCTTGCCCAGAACTCATTGAAGAGGTCGCTCTCTCGAATTTCTTCCAGTTTTCTTAGGTACCTACTTACACAATAGTAATTGTTTTCCTTTGTCATTTAGGAAACCTTCTAACACAGAATATGGCATGACAACGTTGGGTAGTCCTTCTATCGGATGACATAGTTCACCATTTTGATAGTTGAATACTAAACCGCCAACAGTTAAATACATGCCATATTTTGGCATAGGAATATCTTGTATGTTAACATCAAGTTCTATAAAATCATTTCCTTGCCGCAGATGATCGTTTAGCATCAGGTTAGAGAATCTGTCACATTCCGATATAGATTCCACACGTCTTCCCATTGCCTCTAATAAATTTTGAATTTCTTTTCCCGTTGGAATTTCCCAATACCTTTTTAACTGCAATTTAACGTAGTTCTGCCATTCTGCACCTACGAATGCTTCATTAAGCAATGATGGGATGTCTATTATACGTCCATTATCTTTTCTAAAAGTGACACCATATTCTGTATAATCTACATAATAACCATTTGCAGTATTGCTATGATGGTAAAATAAGAAAGTTATTACCTTGTCTGTCTCATATACTTTCTTTATGTAACGTTCAATTAAAACGCCTTCTTCTTTCCCATAGTTTGGGTCTTCACGGTCTTTTACAAAACCATCATAACAACTGTCAGCACATGCCGTCAATAACATTCTCGGGTTACTATATTTTCCATCGAACTGGCCATAGAAATATACCTTGTTGATGATATCCATATAATTCTTGCAGAGTTCAGATTGGGCATCTTTAGGGATAACTGCTTCCAATATTAATGTATCTATCTTATATACTTTCTGTATTCTCATACTATCCAATGCCACATGATCTCTTTCACTATTGTTATGATTTCCACAACTTATGGAAATAACTGCAAGAAGAAATATTTTGTATAATATTATTTTTTTCATATCTTATTTGATTATATTACCATCAGGATTTACTAATAAATTTATTTTGAACTTTTAAAATGTCTCTTGTTTAGCAAATAGGTTTCTTTTCATGTCATTTTTAATTTATGTAAACGAATATGGATACTTGATCTTTCACTCAATGTAAGAGTGTTTTTTCGGAAAAGCTATTGTGATGGTACGCCATATCGTGACACGCCATCACATTTTTACATTATGAATACTTTTTTATTAATTTTGTAATGGCCTCGATGTGTGGAGTTTCCTTTTTTCCTTGAGGATGTTCCGATACTATAAATAAGGTGTTTGCCAATTTAAATACTTTTGATTCATATTTATCCCAATATTCACGTTCAACAGCAGCAGGTTCTTCTCCTCCATTAAGAGCTTTTAAAAAATCCAAAGCCCAATTGTATCCTACAAGCATAACAACAGCACGTGGTTTAAGAAAAGCAAGTTCTTCTTTGAATATATCAATACAACTTTTCAGTTGATCAGAACACATGCTATTCGATGGATTCTTTCCATTTGGAGCGATTTTGTAGAGATTAGTCCATGCTGATTTGCGAGTCCAACTTTCTCCAAATATTTCATATCCTATTTTGCGGAGTGAACGTATAAAAGCTGAACGACTTAATCTATAACCTTTCTCTTCTACATTATCTGCATATTCATCATTTAACCAAGACATTTGATTTTCACGATTAAAACTTCTTTCTGGGTTATTCTCATCAAACAAAACATTTACATCATCAGAAAAGGACACCCAACCATTATTGGCTCTTCCGCAAAACAATATACCTTTTTTGTTCACAAACTCGTCTCCCCATTGCATGCAGAATTTAATAGTGTCATTGTAATGTGACATTTTCTTAATCATGCATTCATAAATAGGCATCAATTTACTCTTTAATTTGTTGACATCATTCGTATTCATAATATAATAGACTTTTATGCCTACAGCCACCCCATACTCAGCGGTTAATAGTAGATTTTTAGGGAATGAAAAAGACGTGGGTGCTGTACTCTTCGCTTATCCCGTTACTGTGGCTCTGGTAAACCTTTATGCAAGGATAAGCAACCAGTTAGCCCACGTCATGAGATATTATATACGAGTACAACACCTATTATATATAACAATATAAAAGGTGGCTATCGTGATATAAAATCACCCACGTGGACGTTCCGATTGCGCTATCTTCTTGCATAATTAGAAAATTTACCAGATTTTCAGTAACAGAAGATTAACGTTTCGTAAACGTCCTTTCTTGATGTCATGGCGGTGGTGCCTTCACGAGGCATTGCCGTATGCACATCAAACCAATATGTCTTGAAAACATAGCCCAACCCATGGACTAACTGTTTTCAAGGGCAAAGGTAAGAATTATTTCTGAAATAAACAAAGAAAATTATGAAAAAATGCAAACGAAAAACACTGTGTGCGAGCACAACGAACACTGCACAGGTAAACACTCAGCATTACAAGTTACATATACACACGAAAACGACCACAGATTTATTTTCGACCACAGATTGAACTCTATTTTGAGTCTGCTGACGATACTTTCTGTTTTGACATTTTGTAAATCAAAATAGGGTAGAAGCTGTCAAAGTGTAAAACAGAATGTTCTGCCACTTGTTATGTTCTTTTGCGAATACGAATAGCCGTAAATTGACGAATCTTTGAACAATTCACACCTAAAAGATATTGTAATATCAGATTTTATTTGTAACTTTGCATTTGATAAACTTTAAACGTGGGTTGACGTTTGGTCTTCTTTTCGTTTTAAACTCGAAAATATAACAAAGCGAATTAATAGAACCCACCTAAACAAGTGTTGTTATGGCAAGAAAACTACAACGACTGCCGATAGGCATACAGGACTTTGAGAAGATACGCCGAGGCGATTATCTTTACATTGATAAGACAGAACATTTATACAGGCTTGTTGACAGAGGGTGCTATTACTTTCTGTCACGCCCTCGCCGCTTTGGCAAGTCGCTGCTGTTGTCAACGATAAAAGCATTCTTCCTTGGCAAACGTGAATTGTTCAAGGGACTTGCCATTGACGACAAGGACGACATTGAATGGGCTGAGCACCCAGTGCTGTATCTTGACCTGAACACAGAGAAGTATGACTCTCCGGAAACGTTAAGTAACAAACTCGATTTGTTTCTCAGTCAACAGGAGGAACTGTATGGCAAAGATGAGAAAGAGCGTTCTTTTGGTACACGCTTTGAGGGTGCAATCAGGCGTGCGTATGAAAAGACCGGATATCGTGTGGTAATCCTCGTTGATGAATATGACAAACCGATGCTGCAGGCTATTGACAACCCCGAACTGCAGGATGAATTTCGTAACACCCTTAAAGGTTTCTACGGAGCACTGAAGTCAATGGATGCCTGCATAAAGTTTGCCATGCTTACTGGCGTAACGAAATTCGGAAAGGTCAGTGTATTCAGTGACCTCAACAACCTTAATGATATCTCAATGTATGGCGCGTATTATGACATCTGCGGCATATCGGAAGAAGAACTGCTGAGTAACTTCCATGATTACATCAACGACCTTGCGGAGGCAA